>Ga0105049_10000239_pt1 | contig 57384 bp, 58 predicted proteins | sample MAT06_FD_78087 | JGI IMG/M metagenome (GOLD analysis project Ga0105049, IMG submission 78087) | Freshwater microbial communities from Lake Fryxell liftoff mats and glacier meltwater in Antarctica - MAT-06 | ecosystem: Environmental > Aquatic > Freshwater > Ice > Liftoff microbial mat | place...
CATCATCGCGCTGTCTCCCCCGTTGCACGGGCTTGCAGCCCCGCGATCAACTCGCGCAGCGTTGCCCGCGCGATGAACAATGGCAGACGACGTTCGTCAATGCAAACGTCCGGGATGGGACAGCTATGGCAATGTCCGCAAAGGCGGGCCGGACGATCTGCCGGGGGGTATTGGGGCGGGTGATGGCTGGCGGGCCGGACTATGTCTCGATCCAGCCGGGGCAGCCAAGCACCTTTGGCCGCAGTATGCCGGCAAGGCGGATTTGGTCATTCAGGCGGGCTGCTTTGCCGCCGATGACCGCATCCGGCAACTGATCGCCTCGCCAGAGGATGCGGTACGCTATGGCGCGGATGCGCTGGCCGTTGCCATTCCGGTGCGTGGTGCGACCGAGGGCGAATACATCCGCTGGCAGACCGACACCGTCAACGCGGTGGCGCGGTTTGAAATGCCGGTGGTCGCCCATATCTATTCGCCCGATTTCACCCGGGGCGGCAAGATCGTCTTTACCGCGGACGAGATCGCCTATGCGGTGCGGATCGGCTTTGATACCGGGGGCGATATCATCAAGCTCGGCTATACCGGCGATTTCGACTCGTTCAAAGCGACTGTTGATACCTGCCCGGTTCCCATCGTGATTGCGGGCGGGCCAAAGACCGATACGCGGCTGGGCGCGCTGATCCAGACGGCGGACGCGCTGCGGGCGGGCGCGGTGGGCGCGGTGGTCGGGCGCAACCGGTGGGGTCATGGCGATACGACCAAGGCCGCCAGAGCGTTCAGGATGGTCATCCATGACGGAATGGCGCCGCAAGAGGAGCTGACCGCCGCAGGTGCCTGAGACATGGCGCACCCCCTTCAGGTCATTGGTTTCGGTGCCCTGTCGGTGGATACGATCCTTTATGTCGACCAGCCTTGCGCTGCCGGTTAAGGCCGGGTGACAAAGCGCATCACCTATTGCGGTGGCAATGCCGGAACCGCGCTGGTCGCGGTTTCGGCGCTTGGCGGTCGGGCCGGCTTCATCGGCTGGCTGAATGACGCCACGCTGGATGACCCGAGTGCTGCCGAACGGGCAAGCCGTGGTGTCGACACCGCGCTGGCACCGCGCCGGGCGGATGCACGGGCGGTGCAGTCGACCATCATCGTGGCACCGGATGGCGAAAGGTTCATCGCCTATGATGACAAGGTGCCGCAGGGCACGGCTGACAGCTTGCCGGATGCGGCTCCGGCACCGGCCAAAGTGCTGCTGATCGACAGCATGCCACGCAGTCGGTAGAAATCGTCGCGCGGTCGCGCCTGCTGGGCCTGGCCATGGTGGCCGACATCGAACGGGCCGCCGACCGCAGAATTGATCGCGCCGGCCGATCATCTGGTGCTTCCGCTGGCCTGTGGCCGAAGCCTCAACGGCGAGCGCAAGCCTGCGGCAATCCTGAGAAAGCTTTGGGCAGCGGATCGCGCGGCGGTGGTGCTGACCGATAGCGCGCGGGGGGGCTTTGTGCGGCAAGCGGGCGATGCGATTCTGTCGCATGTTCCGGCCCATACGGTTCTGGCAGTGAATACCACCGGCGCGGGCCACTGTTTTCACGGTGCCTATGCGCTGGCACGGGCCGAAGGGAAATCGCCACGCGCCAGCGCGCAATATGCGGCGGCGGCGCTCCAATGGCAACGGCGCGCCAGGGATGAGCATCCATTCCGGCTCATCAAACCCCGGTTCGGCATGTGAAGAACCGCTACCGCAGGCTGGCCAAGAACCGCGCCCGGCTCTTCACCTTGGTCGCGCTCGGTAACCTGTTCCTGGTCCGCCGGAGGCTGATGGCATGACGACGAGGCTACTCGAAACCGGTCGCGTCGCCACAACGGCGGCCATGTGCCCGCAAAACCGGCCGCCAACAGCACATTCCTCGCCCATCGCAGCGATCAGACTGCCGTCTCGGCGATGGACATCGCTTGGCGGCCCCGGTATCAGGGATGATGCCCATCTTTATTGCGCTTGCGCGGTCCCGCCGAATTGTGGCTTGCTCTCGGCCCACGGGACGCCCCGCATCCAGACGATTGAACCTGGATGCGGTCCGGTGACCGAATTGGGAGTTATCGGGGTCGGCTCCAATAGTCTTCTTCACCGCGTCTCAGGGGGTTATTGCGGATGTCCTGGTTGCAGTTTTGCTTTTCCTTATATTGCAGGATTTATAAACCGGGGCATCTCGACACCAAGGGCCGCGAAATGACACCGCAGGATATCGAGAGATTGAGCCTTATTGCACAACGGGCAGGAGTTGCCGAATTGGAGATTTCGTCGCCCGAGTTTAGGTTGCGGCTTCGTTTTGTTTCCGATGCTTCCGGCGTCAGGCCGGAAATGACCGTGCAAACCAGAGACCTGGAAGCTGCCAATTTTGGTTTCATTCGCTCACCTGGTGTTGGCGTTCTCCGTTTCAGTCATCCGACTGGCCGGAATCCGGTGATTTCCGCTGGTGACACCGTAGCCAAAGATAAAATTGTAGGTTTCCTTGAAGTGGGATCGGTTATCCGCCCCATCATCGCTTCAAGTGCTGGTGTCATCGGGCCTGCGATGGTTCCGGATGGCGCTGTTGTTGGTTTCGGTATTCCGCTCTTTTCGCTGACAGCTTCGGCAGCAGACCCCGGGTCATGATAGAGGAACAAGTGAAGGAAATACAAGGCGTTGATTTGAATTCGGACATCGGCGAGAGCTTTGGCGCTTATCGTGTCGGAAATGACGCCGCTATTCTTGATGTCGTTACCTCGGCAAATGTCGCTTGTGGCTTTCATGCTGGCGATCCCGAAATAATGGCTGCAACCTTCGCAATGGCCCGCGAAAAGGGGGTCGCGGTTGGTGCTCATCCCGGCTATCCGGACCTTTGGGGCTTTGGACGGCGGGTCATTCCGCACTCGCCGGGCGAGATAGAAAGAATCGTTGCGTATCAGATCGGCGCCGCACAAGCCTTGGCACACTATTCCGGTCATAAGATCACCTATGTGAAAGCGCACGGTGCCTTGGGAAATCTGACCCAGACCGACCCCGACGTTGCATTGGCCGTGACCCGCGCCGTGAGAGCAGTTGATCCCAATCTGATTTGCCTCGTCATTGCATTGGGGCGGCAAGACCGGATTGCACGCGAAATTGGGTTGACGGTAATGTCCGAGATTTTTGCGGACCGCACCTATTCCGAGCAGGGGTTGCTGGTGTCCCGCAAGCTTGATGGAGCGGTTATTCACGACGCGGAGCAGGCGGCGCTACGTGTCGTGCGAATGGTAAAGGCGAGCGCAATTGAAACTTTGTCTGGCAACATGCTCAGGACGCCGGTTGACTCGATCTGCGTTCATGGCGACACCCCGTCAGCCGTTGCAATTGCTGCACGAGTGAGACAGAAACTGCAGGAAAGTGGTATTCTGTTGCGTGCCTTCAAGTGAGGGCAGGATCGGATTAAATCTGTATCAGTATCCAAGATGAAGCCGCAGGTCGATTTGCAATTTCGTCATAGCATTGCGGCGCATCAGGATCGCATTAACCGCCTCGTCAGTTGATGCGATGGAAAAGCGCAAAGGTGTGGTCGCCGATGCCTGTGCAAGTTTATAAAGGTCTGCGTCAATGACGGTTGCAATCTTTGGATAACCGCCGCAAGTATTGGCATCGGCAAGCTGGATAATCGGTTGACCCGAGCGCGGTACCTGAACAGTTCCGGCGACGATGCCATGCGAATGCAACTCCAATGGTTTGGCCAGCGCCAGAACCGATCCGTTGAGGTGATAGCCCATCCGGTTTGCATTTGCTGTTATGATCCAGATTTCAGTTGTAAAGGCATGTTTTGATTCGGGTGTGAAATCATCAAATTCGGCTGCAGGCAAAACCCGGATGGTTATGGGGGGCTCACCTGGATTTTCCGCTTGTCCGGCCCATTTTACCCCCAGCCCTCCCTCGGGTAGTAGAATTTTATTGCCCGGCATGAGGTTCAGACGATCACCACGCGTTAATCCCGCGCCTTTGAGACCGCCGAAACCTGATTTGACGTCGGTGGCCCGTGACCCCATGAGCAATGGAACGTCAATTCCGCCGGCGAATGCGAGATAGGCTCGCGCTCCGGACCTTGGCCGATTCAAGATTATAGTCTGGCCCTGTTGGATGTGCACGGCCCACCAGCTCGGATAAATCCGGTCACCGATTAGAACCTGGCAATCAACCCCCGTAACCGCAACATTGCAATTCACATTGAATCTCGCGCGAAAGGGAAAATAGGCCACTTCGATACCCGCGGCCATTCTGTCGTTTCCAAGCAAAAGATTGGCAACTTCCAGCGCAGGTCGGTCCATTGCACCGCTGTGGCTGATGCCGAATGCCAAATAGCCGGGCCTTCCCAGATCCTGGATGGTATTCAGTTGCCCGGTGGTCAGGATTTCTATCATATCACCACCGCTGCGATTGCAAAGCGCACGGTATCGCCAACTTGCAGAAGCGCCGGTGGATCTTTGGACGGATCGAACAGCCCGGTGTTTGTGTGGCCCAGAATATGCCAGCCTGACGGCGCCGTGATTGGCATGACGGATGCCTGCCCGGCACCGATGATGACGGAGCCTTCCATGACACCTGATTTCGGAATTGCCCGGCGCGGCCAGGCCAGCGCTGGGTCGAGACCGGACAGATACGGAAAGCCGGGCATGCCGCCAATTGCCGCAACTGTATAGATGCCGGAAGTATGTCGCTGGACGACTTCCTGAACCGTCATCCTGCAGTGCTCTGCCCACGCTAAAAGATCTTCGCCCCGGTCCCCGCCATAAAAGACCGCCAGTGTGTGGATTGTCCCGGCAATCCGTTTGGCTTGCGCCCGTAGCCATAGGGAGCGCAATATTCTTTCCAATTCCACAGCATTTATCAATAGCGGGTCATGGATGACGAGTACATTATTCATTCCGAGCGCTGTTTCAATAACTCCCGGTACATCACGTATACGATCATCCATTTCCCAAAGATGATGTTGCACATCGTCACTGAAAGCGCCGACCGCAGCGTCCAGAAGCAGCGCACCGGAGCCCGACTGACTGATGCGGATAGCGGTCTTTTGCATATGGGCTTCCCGCGATGGACCCCTTGATTGTAGGTGCAATCCCAGACCGAGAACAACGGAAAACCCGGTCCGGGAGCGTGAATTGTTGCCTTATTTTCAACCGGGTCAAGCCAGAACGGCGGGCGTGATTGACGATATGCAAAGTCGCGCCTGGCTGCCCGAGTTCGCGCGCAATGCCCGGTTGATCCGGCCATTGACCGGGTCACGGGCGGGATCAGGACAGCCATGCTTGCCACTGCTTCGGGCCTCCGCCCGTCACCGACTTGGGCGCATGGATCCTTTGAAGGGGTGGTTTACCGTGATCTGGCGGCAAGGGGCCCCGCTTGATGCCGATTTCGTCCGGCAATGACGGCAGGCCGTTGCGTATCGCACGGCAAATCCCCGGCCAACCGGGCAGTGCGATGGCAAGTCATTTCGGCCCCAGAGTGATCCCTATAGCCCAAGCCGTCGCAGGTACCGGATGGAACGGTCTGCAAACTGGTGCCAGTCGGCCGGGTTGTCATGTTCAGTGACCAGATGCGTTGCACCGGTCTGGCGAAACAGCGTGGCAAGCGCTGCCCAGTCGATGATCCCGTCACCAGTGGCGGCCCAGCCACCGTCTGCAGTGGTGCCGGGGGGTGCCATATCCTTGGTCTGGATTGCGATGATCCGGCCCGCATAGCGGCGCAATTCCTGCGCGGGGTCATGGCCGCCACGCGCGATCCAGCCGCAATCAATCTCGAACCAGACATCTGGGGCGGCAAGAATGTGGTCGATCGGCCGGGAGCCATCGGGCAGGGGCACATATTCAAAGGCATGGTTGTGCCACAGCACCTGCAACCCATGCACCGCCACCCGCTCTGCCCCGCGCGACAGATCTTCGCCGATGCCTTTCCAGAAATCGGCACTGTTGCGGCGCTGATCCTCGGGCACAAACGGCGGGATCAGGCAGGACGCGCCCAGAATCTGGGCAATCTCGATGTAACGATCCGGTTCCGCCACCAACCCGGCCAGCGGCATGTGAAAGCCGAAACATCGCAGCCCGGCATCGTCCAGTTGCCGCCGGAACAGCGCGGGGTCAGCCTCATAGGCCGGAAGCCAAGGCTCGATGGCATCGTAGCCAAAGGCCTTGAGCACCGGCAACTGATCCGCCAGCGGCGGGAAATTGCGCGAGGAATACAGCTGATAAGCAATCGGATAGCGCGGCACGGTCACGGTTGCGGCTCCCTGTCCTTGTTGAATTCCAGCAGTTCGACCATCACGCCCAACGCCTTGACCGTATCGTAATAGGCGTAGCGGCCATGCCCGCCATCGAACTCGCCGCGTTGCAGCAGGCCATGACCCTTGGACTCCAGATAGGCGTGCCGCTTGGTCAGATTGCGGGTCCGAAAAGCGATATGGTGGCATCCGGGGCCTTTTGCCTCCAGCAGATCGCGCCAGGCGCTTTTCTCCGGTCCCGGCTCCAGAAATTCCACGTCGATGTTGCCAAAGGCAAACATCCGGATCTTGCAGCCCACGGCAGCAGGCTTGCCGTGATAGATTGCATGCGCCTGATCGGGATCGGCGGCGCGGCCTTCGCGCGGCACTGGTTTGCCGGTCAGATCACTGAACCACCGCGCCGAACCCTCGGCATCACCGGTGACAAAACAGATCTGCATGACGGTATCTTCGTCCAGAAGACGGTGGTCCATGATGGCCTCGTTCAGGGAAAAGGTTGCAAGAGCGGGGGCCCGCTGACTGATGCGGACCCCCAAAGCCCGGGAGGTGGGCCTATTCCAATATGGTTTCAAACTGCTTGTGCAGTTCAGCAACAGCGGCGTCGGTCGTCATCGCGGGATCGGACCAGTAGTTGAAGGCGACTTCCCAGATGGCATTGCCCCAGTCGGCGTCAACCATGGCATGCGGGTTCCGCACCTGCATCGACGGGTCCTTGAGGATGTCCAGAACCTTCATCGCGCAGGCGTCAAGTCCCTCGGTCGGCGCATCGTTGCGCACCGGCGTCGCGCCTTTGACAATAGCGAACGCGGCATTGACGGCTGCATCTGCGACGGTCTGGGCAAACAGAATCTCGGCCGCGGTCTTTTCTGCCGACTGGCCGCCTAGTGCGCCCCAGGAATCGACGGTTACCGGCACCGCCATTGCCCCCGGAATTTGCAGGCAGCCGAAATCCTTGCCTGCCTCCTTGCCCGCAGCGCGCCATTCACCCTTCATCCAGTCGCCATGGATCTGCATCAGGGCCTGGCCGGCGATCACGGAGTTGGTTGTCATGTTCCAGTCGCGGTTGACGGACCCCTCATCCGCCTGTTGCTGGAACTTGCGCAGCCATTCGAATGCGGTGCGGACTTCGGCACTGTCCAGGGCCGACGAATCGGGTTCTTCGCCATAGATCTTGTTATAGACACCCTGCCCGCCAACCGCGGCGATCATCGCATGGGTCAGATAGCCGATCTGCCACTGTTGCGCACCAACTGCCAGAGGCTGAAACCCGGCTGCCCGGATCTTGTCGAAATCGGCATACATCTGGTCAAGCGAGGTCCAGGCTTTCGGGTCCACCCCGGCTTTCGCTGCCACATCAAGGTTGTAGTACAGCATCCCGTCGATATGCACCCCCAACGGGAACTTGCGCACTTCGCCATCCACCGTGATCGAGGCCCGGACCACTTCGGGATAATGGGCCAGCGCGCCGGAATCGGTCAGTGCCTGCGTCAGGTCAAGACCCAGACCCATCTTGGACAGGTCGCGGTACACATCGGCGCTGTTCTCGATGAAGATGTTCGGCGGCTGCTGACCGGCGACAAGGTTCATCAGCGTCACGTTCGAGCCGGTATCATGCGGGATCGTGATGTCGATCCAGTTGATGCCCTTTAGCGCGACGGCATCTTTCAGCACGTTCAGCGCCGCCACTTCGGATGGCGACGACCAGTTCTGAAAGACAACCAGATCCTCAGCCTGCGCAGCAATCACCGAAACGCTGAGCATCAGCGCGGCGGACAGGGTTACAGATGTACGCTTCATTTGGTTCCTCCCTTTGAAGCTTAAAGTCGCCGCCCGGATCGGGCGTCGAACAGGTTGAGTTTGGTGCGTGGATAGTGGACTGCTACCGTTTGCCCGGCCTTCATCCGGGCTGCCGCATCCGGTTCGATGCGAACGGCAAGCAGTTTGTCGAGGTAACTCAATGACAGGATCGCGTCAGACCCGGTGCGTTCCACCAACCGCACCGGCAAGTTCAGGGTCAGCGCCATTTCGGCGGGCAGATCGGGCCCGATACGGAAATGTTCCGGCCGCAGGCCGATGATGATTTCCTGACCGTCAACCGGCGCACCGGCAAAGCCGTAAGACGACAGATCGACGCTGCTGCCCTCGGCCAGTTCGCCGGTCACGCCGCCGGACCGTGCGACCAGCCTTGCGTCGCACAGGTTCATGGCCGGCGAACCGACGAACCCCGCCACAAACAGATTTGCCGGGTTTTCATAAACATCGTCCGGCGTGCCGAATTGCTGGATCTCGCCACCGTTCATCACAGCGATCTGGGTCGCCATGGTCATGGCTTCGATCTGGTCATGAGTGACATAGACCACCGTCGGGTGCAGCACCTCGTGCAACTTCTTGATTTCCAGCCGCATCTCGGTGCGCAGCTTGGCATCCAGATTGGACAGCGGCTCGTCAAACAACAAGACCTCGGCATGTTTGACCAGCGCCCGGCCAATGGCCACACGCTGCCGCTGACCGCCGGACAGCTCTGCCGGTTTGCGCGCCATCAACGGTCCGATCTGTAGCAGGTCGGCGGCCCACTTGATCCGGCGGTCGGCCTCCGCGCGCGCCAGTCTGGTCGCCGCCAGACCGAAGCGCAGATTTCCCTCGACCGACTTGGTCGGGTACAGCGCATAGGACTGAAACACCATCGCCAGCCCGCGATCCTTCGGGTCCAGATCGGTCACGTCGCGGTCACCGATCATGATCCGGCCCGAGGTCACATCGGCCAGACCGGCAAGCAGGTTCAACAGCGTGGTTTTCCCGCAGCCCGACGGCCCGAGCAGCACCAGAAAATCGCCGTCGTCGATGGCAAGATTCAAGCCGCTCAACACGGTGACGGCACCGTATTTCTTGACGATATGTTCAAAGGATACACGCGGCATCGGTTCTATCCCTTGATGGCGCCAGCCGCGATGCCCTGAACGAAGAACTTGCCCAGAACAAAGTAGATGACCAGCGGCGGAATGGCTGTCAGCAAGGCCGCTGCCATATTGACGTTGTAGGAAACGGTTCCGGTGGAAACGGTGACCATGTTGGCCAGATTGACCGTCATCGGCTGCGCGCCCACGCCGCCAAATGTCACGCCCACCAGAAAATCGTTCCAGATCGAGGTGATCTGCAGGATCAGGATGACGATAAGGATATTGCCCGACATCGGCAGGATCACTTCCAGGAAGATCCGCCAGAACGATCCCGAATCCATCATCGCCGCCTTGATGATGTCGGCGGGAATGTCTTTGTAGTAGTTGCGGAAGATCAGCGTCAGTACCGGCATCGCCAGGACCGTGTGAACCAGAGCCACGCCCCAGATCGACCCGAACAGTTGAAGCTTCACCGTGATGATGATGATCGGGTACATGATGATCTGAAACGGCACAAAGGCACACAGGAACAGCAGGAACAGAAAGCTTCCGGCCCAACGCACGTTCCACAGCGCCAGCGCATAGCCGGTGACCGCCGACAGGCTGATGGATGCGACCAGCGACGGGACAAGGATCCGCAGCGAATTCCAGAAACCGCCGCGCAGGCCATTGCAGGTCAACCCCGAACAGGCCTCGAACCAGGCAAACCGCCAGGCCTCCAGCGTCCAGATCCGGGGCAGCGAAAAGATCGCACCTTCACGGATCTGGTCCATCGGCTTGAACGAGGTGACGACCATCACATAAAGCGGCACGCAAAAGAACAGCGCGACCATGCCCAGAAACACCAGAATGGCGATCTGCCGCCCCCTGATCCGCTTTTTCGGGCGGGGAAACATCACTTCGGCGGTGGTGCTGGCGGTCATGCCACACCGCCCCGGGCTGCAACGCGCTGTTGCAGAACCGTCAGCAGAACCAGCGGCAGAAACACAACCAATGTGATCAGCAGCATCATCACGGCGGCGGCAGAGGCAAAGCCCAGATTGCCCTTGGCCGACATGGCGGTGATGGTGAAATAAGCCGGCAGCCAGGTTGACTGGCCGGGGCCGCCGTTGGTCATCGCCACGATGATGTCATAGGCCTTGATGACCCCAAGCGACAGCAGGATGGCGCAGGTCAGAAAGGTAAAGCGCATCATCGGAATGATGATTTCCAGATAGACCCGCCACAGGCTTGCACCATCGATCCGCGCCGCGCTCCATATCTCGGTATTGATGCCTTTCAACCCCGCCAGCATCAACGCCATGTAGAAGCCCGAGCTTTGCCAGACCGAGGCAAGGATGATGGCATACATCGCCGTGCGGCCGTCGGCGAGCCAGTTGATGTTGACGCCGGTGATCCCCAACCCTTCGAGAAAACTCTGCAGCCCGAGCGACGGGTTGAAGATCCACCGCCAGGCCACCCCGGTCACGATCAGCGACACCGCCAGCGGATACAGAAACACCGTTCGAAAGAAATCCTCACCCCGCCGTTCGCGCTCCAGCAACGCCGCCAGCAAAAAGCCGATGACGATGGCAACCGCCGAGCCGATGGCAAGGATGATGAGGTTGGACAGCGCGATATTCCAGCCGGTGTCGTCAAACAGCCTGCGGTACTGCCGCAGGGGGTTGGTGAAATCTATGCCATATTCGGGAACCCGGCGGCTGCGGGTGAAAGAGACGTAGATCGTCCACAGGATCGAGCCGATGAACCCGACAGCCGTAACCGTGACAGCCGGGGCCAGCGCGATCTGCGGCGATATTCGGCTCCAGCGCACAGCGACCTCCCCAGTTTCAAAAACCTTCGACGACGGTTCGACTGTGACCGGTTGCACCTTCCCGGTCCGCATGTTATATTATCGTTAATATGTTTTCGCGCCCCGGTCCGTCAAGCCTATTCTTGATCCGGCAAGGCCAGCGCGGGAACCCTGGGGGGGGGAGCGATGCAGGGCCCGGCGGCAGATCAGGAAATTCCAAAGCTTGGCTTTGGCACTTATGGCCGCATCGGCGATGCCGGTGTCGCCGCGATCCGGCTGGCGCTGGAAACCGGCTACCGCCATCTTGACACTGCGCAATCCTATGGCACCGAGCGGGAATGTGGTGAAGCCATCCGGCAATCGGGGCTGAAGCGGGCAGAGGTCTTTGTGACCACCAAGATCGACACGGGAAACCTGGGGCCCGGCAAGGTGTTGCCTTCGCTGGAAAAAAGCCTTGACGCTTTACGGGTCGATCAGGTTGACCTGACGCTGATCCATTGGCCCGCGCCCAACGGCAGTCTGCCCTTGGCCCTGTATCTGGACCAGCTCGCCGAAGCCCGCGCCAAGGGGCTGAGCCGGCTGATCGGGGTGTCGAATTTTCCGGTTGCCCTGCTGGCCAAGGCGCGCTCACTATTGGGTGAGGGGCAGATCACAACCAACCAATTCGAGTGCAATCCACTGTTTCGAAACGAAAAGCTTGCGAACTACTGTCGGGATGCCGGGATTTTGGTCACGTGCTACCTGCCGATTGCGCGCGGTGGCCTGCGAGGTATTGCGGCGGCAGAGCTTGTCGCAGCGCGCCATGGCGCCGATGTCAGCCAGATTGCCGTCGCCTATGAACTTGCCAAGGGTTACGCGGCAATTCCCACCTCGTCGCGCGCTGACCGCATTGTATCGAACTTCGCGGCGAGCAGGCTGACGCTATCCTCTGAAGATATGGTGGCGATTGGCAACCTGCCACAATCTTCACGGCGCATCGATCCGGATTGGGGTCCGGATTGGGACTGAGCACATCGGCACAGATGGCGCAAAAGGGATTGGTAGCATCGGCGGCCTGTATTAGCGCTATTGCGCCGCATTCAACCTTTCGTCCCGACATCTCAGGAGATTTTTCATGAATGGCATCAATGGCCTTGGCCACTTGAACCTGCTGGTTTCAGACCTCGACCGCTCACTGGTTTTCTACCGCGATCAGCTTGGCCTGCAGGAAATGACCCGGCTGGTTCGCGATAGCGGCGAGACCTGGCTGGTCTATCTGCGGATCACCGATCTGCAATATCTGGAACTGATGACCCAGGCCAGCAACGACCGCGCCCCGGCCAATGGGCTGGCGGGGGTCAATCACCTATGCCTGACGATTGATGATCTGGGCGTTGAAGCGGCACGGCTGGCGGCGGCCGGGGTTGTGCTGACCTCAAAGATCAAACTGGGGCAGGATGGCAACCGCGGTGCATGGATTGAGGATCCCGACGGAAATCGGATAGAGTTGATGGAAATGCACCCCGATTGCCTGCAATACAAGGCGATCCGGGCACTTTCCGCAGGGTAGCAAAGTCTTGCTGCAGCAAGGTCGGGTGATGGTGAAATCGACAGCAAGACTGAAAGACATCGCCGCTTATACCGGATTTTCCGTCAATACCGTATCGCTTGCCTTGCGCGGCAGTTCCCGCATCCCCGAAGATACCCGCAGCCTGATCAATCTGGCGGCGGAAAAGATGAACTACCTGCCCAATCAGGTGGCGCAGTCGCTGGTGTTGAAAGAAACCCGGGCTATCGGGCTGATCCTGACCGAACTGACCAATCCGGTCTTGACGGCGGTGGCGCAGGCCATCGAACTGGAGCTGTCAAAGCGCGGCTATACCACGCTGTTCGCCACCTCGAATAACGACATCGAGCTGGAAATCAGGATGATCGAGACCTTTCGCGCCCGCCGCGCGGACGGCATGCTGATTTTCCCCTGCAACCACCGCCAACTGGACCATATCCGCAAGCTGCGGGCACGCAATTACCCGGTTGTCCTGCTGGTCGGCGATCCTGACGCGGGGGTAGATGCGGTCTGCATGGATGAACGGGCCGGGGCGTTCAAGGCGGTAACCCACCTGATCAACAACGGTCACCGCCATATCGCCCTGTTCGACAGTGCCGAAATTTTTGGTAACCGCGAAAAGCATGATGGCTATGTCCATGCCCATGAAAAGGCTGGCCTGCCGCTTGACCCGACCCTGCATTTCCGCCCGCTGCGGGGCGATGTTCAAAGCGGCTATTGGGCGATGGAAATGCTCCACAGTCGCGGGCCGTTCGCAACGGCGGTGATGACGGCGACCGACTCCCTTGCGCTCGGGGCGCTGCGCTACTGCAGCAAATCCGGTCTGTCTGTGCCGCAGGATATTGCCATCGTCGGCTTCGACAACATCGAATTCGGCGAATATGCCGTGACGCCGATCTCGTCGGTGAACTACGATGTCGCCTGCATCAGCCGGCTGGCGATCGAGCGGGTGGCCGAACTGATCTCCAGCGACGGGCCGCTGCCAAAGCCCCGGGTCACCCAGGTCGACCCTGATCTGGTGATCCGCGAAAGTTCGAACTGCCGCCGCCTTCAGCCCGCAACCGGATAGCGCACATAGGCCAGCCGCTGCGAATCCGGCGCCCAGGAGTTGACGTTGATACTGCCCTGACCGCCGTTGAACGCATCCAGATCGCGGATCCCGCTGCCATCTGGAGCCATGGTGCGCAAGATCACAGGCCGGTCTGCCGGGTGGCCCAGAGTGCCCGGCGGAAAGCTGATGAAGGAATGGATGCTGCCGTCGGGTGCCGGATGCGGGAACCAGTTCACCCGTTCGTCATGGGTCAGTTGTTCCAGCCCGCTGCCATCAGGGCGCATCCGAAAGCATTGGGCATGGCCGGGCACTGTCGCTGCCGTTTCAGCGTTGAAATACATCCAGCGCCCGTCAGGCGAAAACTCCGGCCCATCCACCGGGCAGCCACCGTCGGTCAGCACAAGGTCCGCGCCACCCTGTGCCGGGATCGTGCAGATCCGGGTGACAGTGCGGCCCTTTTCCCGTTCCAGCCCGACATAGGCCAGCGTCTCACCATCCGGCGAGATGCCATGCAGATAGTATTTGTAGCCGCGCGCCCGGTCCTGATCGTTTGACAGGCGCTTCGGCACCCCGCCCCCGATTGGCAGCACATAAAGATGCCCGTCGCCCGAACTGACATAAATCAGGCTGCCATCGGGCGACAGAAGATGATCGTTGTTCAGATCTTCGGCCGGTGCCGAATTGATCCGCTGCGGGCCAATGGTTCCATCGGGCGAAATACGGAACAACCTGCCATCGGCGTTATAGATCAGCCATTGGCCATCCGGCGTCCAGTTCGGTGCCTCGATCAGCTCATTGGTGTGATAAATCACCTGTGCATCGGATCCATCGCGGCTGATGGTCACAAGTTCGGATGACTGGCCATTGGCCAGACGCCGACCGCCCCCTGAGGGTCGCCTTGATACACCCGAGTTCATTTTCGCCCCTGAAATCATGGCCGCCTGCCGGTGACCCCTGTTGGCCTTTGCATCGGTATATTAACGTTAATATTACGGCATTTCAACCGCTTGTCAACCGCTGTTCGAACGGATGGGGGTGAAATCCACCGGCAGTCCCCCTGCCCCGGCGTTGGTCATGCTTTACGCACCGGGTATTTCCGCGCCGCCTTTCCCCGTGGCGAAGGTTCGGGTGATTTCGTCCGGCAACCGGATCAGCCCGGCTTCCAGTCTGCGCCGATCCAGCTTGATTTCAAGCCACCCGTTGGCCACTGTTCATTTTTCCAGCCCCAGCCGCGATGCCACCAGAAACGCCATTTTCGCCCGGGACGGGATGGTTGCAAAGCGCCGCCGGTACGTCATCATCCTGCCCACCGACAGCCCGCCGCAAAACCTCCGGTTCTTCAGCATCGCGTTGACAAGCCCTGCAATTTCCGGCCGTGCCTCCCGCAGCGCGGCCAGTTTCAACCCCAGCGCGCGTGCCACATGGCGGGCAAACGGCAGATCTGCGCCCAACCACGCCGCCAGCCGAACGAACAGGCGGATGAAAGTGCGTTTCTGATACCCCGCCGATTGGAACAGCGCCGCCACTGGCAGGACTGTGCCCACAATCTGCGGATTTCGGGCGTGGTTCAGCGCTGTCGCCATCGCGCGAAACGCTCTGCCCTGACCGGCGCACTATTGTCAAATGCAACTTGGGTTTCGCGGTGCCTCTGGGCCCCCGGAAATGGCAAAGCCCGCACCTCTGGCAAGGCGCGGGCTTCACCCTGTCAATCCTGATCAGGTGAACAGGAAGTCTGCTCCCGTCAGTTGGGCTGCACTGGTAAGCCCGGTCAGGATCATGTCGATATCAGCCACGCCGTTGCCGTCGGTATCCACCAGCAGATGGTTGCCCAACCGCACCGCTTCCGAGTTGCCGGTGTTGCTGAACACGCCATCGCCCAGATAGGCGAATGTGCCGCTCAGCAAGCCGGCAAACACCAGCACGTCGCCTTCGGCCGCACCACCATCCAGCGCGTTGAAGTCTGCGATGGTATCGAAGCCCGCGCTGGTCGAGGTGAACACGAACTGGTCCGCCCCGGTGCTGCCCGTCAGTACGTTGTCGCCGGAATTGCCGGTCAGCACGTTGTCGGCGCCGTTGCCGGTGCCGTTGATGCTGGCAGTACCGGTCAGCGTCAGGTTTTCAAAGCCTGTCGCCAGGGTCCGGGTCACGGCGCTTTGCACCGTATCCGTCCCTGAACCACCGGCTTCCGAAGTAACATCACCCGAAACGTTGACCACATAGGTATCGTCGCCCTGACCGCCGTTCATGGTGTCGACACCGCCACCGCCGTCCATCGTGTCGTTACCGGCATCGCCGTTCAGCACGTCGTTGCCAAAGCCGCCAATCAGGTTGTCGTTGCCGATAGCCCCGGTCAGCACGTCGCTGCCGCCGTTGCCGTTGAGCGTTGCCCCCAGCGAACCACCGGTGACCGTGATCGCATCCACACCCGAGTTGCCGTTGATCGTGTAAGCCGCCAGACCACCGTCGTTGATGGTAAAGGTGTTGGCGCCGTTGGCGAGGTTGATGGTGCCGGTGGAGATGGCGACCGTCGTCAGGTCGATGGCGCCGAAGTCTGCCAGCGTCAGCGCGCCGCTGGTGGCCACGTTGCCAAAGCCCAGCACCTGCGCCGAGGTCAACGTGACCCCGCCAGAGAAGCCGGTGATCGCTTCGATCCCGCTGAAGGTCGCGCCGGTCAGATCAACTGCCGTGCCCACGGTGCCACTCAGCGTATCGTTGCCAAGGCCGCCTTCGTAGAAGTCGCCTGCCGCCACATCGCCCGCCGCCGCCACAACCAGCACGTCGGTGCCAGCCCCGCCATCGACCGAGTCAACCCCGGCACCGCCGGTGAGGACATCGCTGCCGAAATCGCCGGTGATGGTGTCGTTGCCCGCTGCGCCATCGATGCTGTCATTGCCACCAAGGCCGGTCAGCACGTTGGCAATGCTGTTGCCGGTCATCGCGTTGGCCACAGTGTTGCCGGTGCCGTTGACCGAAACCGCGCCGGTCATCACCAGATTTTCGAAATCGACCAGCAGGGTATAGTCCAGATCGGTCTGAACCGTGTCGCTGCCTTCGCCCGCCGCTTCGACCATCACGTCCGATGCATGGTCGATGACATAGGTATCATCGCCCAGCCCGCCGGTCAGCGAGTCGATGCCGGTGCCGCCGTTCAGCGTATCATTGCCGGTACCGGTGCCGCCGATCAGCGTATCGTTGCCCGCATCGCCGAACAGGTTGCTGTTGCCCGAGTTGCCGGTGATCTTGTTGCCCAGTTCATTGCCATTGCCTGTCAGGCCGGCAGTACCGGTCTGGGTCAGGTTTTCGGTTTCACTGGACAGTGTCCAGTCTACCGTGGCTTTCACCAGTTCGGTGCCGCCCGCCACAGCTTCAACCGTCACGTCGCCCACGTTGTTGACGGTGTAGGTATCGTTACCGTCGCCACCGGTCATGCTGTCGGCACCCGCGCCGCCGTCCAGCCTGTCGTTGCCGAAGCCGCCATCCAGCGTGTCGTTGCCGCCGCTGCCCAGCAACTGGTCGCTGCCACCAAGGCCGGTCAGCACGTTGTCGCCGGAATTGCCTGTCAGCACGTTGGCCACCAGGTTGCCGGTACCATTGACATTGGCGGAGCCAGTCAGGGTCAGGTTTTCGATATCGGCGTCGATGGTCCAGGTGACCGAAGCCTGCACCAGATCGGTGCCGCCGTTCAGCGCCTCAACCGTCACGTCACCCGCATCATCGACCACAAAGATGTCGCTGCCTGCGCCACCGATCATGCTGTCAGCGCCTGTACCGCCATCAAGCGTGTCATTGGCGTCGCCGCCATCCAGCGTGTCGCTGCCATCGCTGCCCGACAGGGCATCGGTGCCGCCAAGGCCGGTCAGCAGGTTGTCGCCGAGGTTGCCGATGAGGGTGTTGTTGGAGGCGTTGCCGGTGCCGTCGATATTGGCGCTGCCGGTCAGGGTCAGGTTTTCCAGTTCGGTTGACAGCGTGTAGGTGTTCGATGCTTGCACCGTATCAATACCACCGCCCGAAAGTTCGACCACGGCATCCAGCGTGTCGTCGACCACATAGGTATCATTGCCTGCGCCGCCAGTCATGCTGTCGGCACCCGCGCCGCCATCCATGCTGTCGTTGCCGTTGCCGCCAGTCAGGGTATCGACCCCGTCACCGCCCAGCAGCGTGTCGTTGCCGTCGAGCGCAGACAGATTGTTGTTGCCAAGGTTGCCGGTGATCAGGTTGTCGGTGGCGTTGCCGGTGCCGTTCAGGTTGGCGGAACCGGTCAGCGTCAGATTATCGACCGAGGCGCCGAGCGTGTAGGTCGCCGACGAAATCACCAGATCAAGACCGCCGCCGGTGAACTCGATGGCTTTGTCGGTGGTGCTGTCCACCATATAGGTATCGTCACCCAGACCGCCGGTCATCGAGTCATTCCCGGTGCCGCCATCCAGCAGGTCGTTGCCGTCGCCGCCATCCATCGTGTCGTTGTCGTCGCCGCCGTTCAGCGTATCGTTGCCGATGCCAGCGGTGATGTTGTCCGTCCCGATCAGGCCGGACAGCACGTTGTTGCCAGAGTTGCCGATCAGAATGTTGTTGGCGTCGTTACCAGTGCCGTTCAGTGCGGCCGAGCCGGTCAGTGTCAGGTTTTCGAAATCGGTGGCCAGCGTATGGGTCTGGTTCGACAGAACCGTGTCGGAGCCGCCTGCCACGGCTTCGGAAACCACGTCGCCTGCGTCGTCGATGGTGAATGTGTCGTTGCCCGCGCCACCGGTCATGGAGTCGGCCCCGGTGCCGCCGTCGATGGTGTCATTGCCGCCGCCGCCGTCGATCGTGTCATTGCCGACAAGGCCGCTGAGCGTGTTGGCAGAGCTGTTGCCGGTGATCACGTTGTTCGACCCATTGCCGATGCCGCTGGCCAGCGCAGTGCCGGTCAGGATCAGGTTTTCGACATCGGTTCCCAGCGTGAAGGATACCGAGCTTTGCACGGTATCGTTGCCGGTTGCCCCCGCTTCCACCACCACGTCGCCTGCATTGTCGACGTAATAATAGTCGTCACCGTCGCCGCCCGACATGCTGTCAGTCCCGGTGCCGCCGTCCAGCGTATCAGTGCCGACGCCGCCGGTCATCGTGTCATTGCCGCCGGCACCAGTCACGGCGTTGTCGCCGTCATTGCCGGTGATGGTGTTGGCAGACCCGTTGCCGGTGCCGTTGATGTTGCCGGTTCCTGACAGGATCAGGTTTTCGACGTTGGTTGTCAGGGTATAGGAGACGAGCGAGTTCACCACATCGGCGAGGCCCTGGCCCGAAAGCTCGGAAACCACGTCGCCTGCATCATCCACAAAGAACACGTCGTCGCCGATCCCGCCGGTCATGCTGTCGGCCCCGGTGCCGCCATCCATGGTATCGTTGCCGGTGCCGCCGTTCAGCGTATCGTTGCCCGCATCGCCGAACAGATCGTTGTTGCCGGTGTTGCCGATGATGATGTTGGCCACGGTGGTGCCGTCGCCGTCGATGTTGGCCGACCCGGTCAGCGTCAGGTTTTCGACATCACTGCCCAGCGCATAACTGATCGAGGCCTGCACCAGATCGGTGCCAGAGCCGACGCCAGCGGCTTCCACCACCGCGTCGCCGATATCATCAACCACATAAGTATCGTTGCCAAGGCCGCCGGTCATGCTGTCTGCCCCGGTGCCGCCATCCAGCGAGTCAATCCCGTCGCCAGCGTTCAGCGTGTCGTTGCCAACCAGGCCGAACAGAGCGTTGTTGCCGGCGTTGCCGGTGATGATGTTGTTTTCGCCGTTGCCGGTACCGTTGAAATTTCCGGTGCCGGTCAGGGTCAGGTTTTCGATATTGGCGGTGATGGTGTAATTCAGCCCGGCCAGCACGGTATCGGTGCCTTCAAGCGCCGATTCAGTGGCGGTGTCGGTGGATTGGCTGATGACATAGGTATCGTCGCCCAAGCCACCAAAAGCCGCATCAGTGCCGGTGCCGCCGTCCAGTGTATCGTTGCCCGCACCGCCATACAGCGTATCGTTACCGGTATTGCCCAGAACGCTGTCATTGCCGTCATCGGCATAGATCACGTCATTGCCCAGACCGCCGTCGATCGTATCGGCCCCGGTTGTTACCCCGATCACCTCGTTGGTGCCGCCGGGCTGGATGATGCCGTCGCCCAGACGGTGAATGAAATCGTTGGATGCGGTGCCGGTAACGTTCGCCATGTGTAATCTCCGAAATGAGGGGGCGGCCAGGCCTGCTGGCCGAATACCGCCTCAGATTGATCCGATGGTTAACCGGCTAGACCAGTTTCTTGTCCGAAATGTGGCAGGATTGAACACAATGCTGGGCATCATTTTGCCTAAATTCGGCAGGTGATTCGGGCTGGGTCGGGCTTAAACGGTTGACCGCTTTAACCTGTGACGGCAAATAGGAAAAAATTGCTACACCATATGGTATAACCACCCGAAGAGACACAATATGTTGATATAGCCCCAGCGAATTGGCCATCGTTTCCAAATCGAGCGAAAAAACCTGAATTCGTGGCGACCCCCGCCAATTTTCGCAACGATTGTTGCGAAAATGCGTCGCAATCTGCCGCAATCCTTGCACACTGGCGGGGCACTGTCGCCGGTCTGAACGCTGGCGAAAAGCGGTCAGATTGAGGCACGACCGGCCTCCGGGGATGTCTGCCGCTACCGGCAGAAGAATTCGGCCGACCTATGCCGAACCCAACAGCACGATCCGCAGCCGGTCCTGCAGAAACGGTCCTGCATGCGCGTGGCCCGGAAACTCCGCCACCGGCATCTTCCGCCAATATTGCCCTTCGCTGCCGAACCGGATCGCAGCCCTTGCGCCCGCCGCCCGGCAGGTCACATTGGTTGCGCCACGGCAGGCCGTCGAAATCATCGCGCGGGTAGGCAAGCACCGCGCAATCGGCCAGCAAAGCCACCTTTGCACCGACGAAGCTGCTTTTGAAAATCATGTACGCCGGTCAGGCCCCGATGCTGCCCTGGCCTAATTCGGAACCCGCTCATCACAGAGTGTAGCCTCACCCCTCATTGATATCCTTGTTCCACACCTTGACCTGCCCCTTGGGCAGCTTGAACAGGGCGCGCAGCAGAACCCATGCCGCGAGCGACAGCACGGCAAACACCAGCATGTGGTTGGGGATCGACCCGGCGATCCAGCCCCAGCCAAACCAGACCAGCGCCCCGGTCAGCACCGCGCCGACGGCAAAGCCAAGAAAGATGAAGGTGGGGGCCAGCACCTCCAGGATCGCCAGCACCAGCCCTGCCACTATCCAGATCCACCAGGCATCCAGCATCACAACCGCCCTTTTAACATCTTGAACGCATCGCCAAAGGCGTCAAGCGCCTGGGCCGGTACGATGATCGTCTGTTTGCCGGCCCCCTGCCCCACCGCCGTCAAAGCCTCTACCTGCTTCAGCGCCACCTGATATTGCGCGGCTTCGATGCCGTTTTCCTTGATGGCAGCGGCAATCACCCCGGTGGCATAGGCTTCGGCATCGGCCAGCACCCGGCGCGCCTTGGCACCCTGTTCGGCGGCATAAAGCTCGGCATCGGCGTTCAGTTCTACCGCACGCTTCTTGCCTTCGGCTTCCGTCACCTGTGCCCGCCGCGCCCGTTCGGCGTTAAGCTGCTGCAGCATGGCGAGGCGGGTGGCATCGTCCAGCGCCACATCCAGGATCTCGGCCCGCGTCACCTCGATGCCCCATTCATCGACCATGGTCTTCACATGCTCGCGGATGTTCGCCGTCAGCGCGTTGCGGTTCGATTGAACCTGATCCAGCTCCATCTTGCCAATCTCGGACCGCACGATACCGGCCACCGTCGTGGCAATCGCGGCGTCGACATCCCTGATCCGGTACACGGTCTTTTCCGGCTCTGTCACCCGGTAGAACACCGAGGTTTCGACCTTGACCAGCACGTTGTCGGTGGTGATGGCATCCTGTTGTGCGGTCGGCAACTGCCGTTCCAGCACCGAAATCTTGTGGGCAACCCGGTCGAGGAACGGCACGGTAAAGTTGATGCCCGGCCCCAGCACGGTGCGCAACCGCCCCAGGCGCTCCACGACATATTTCATGCTTTGCGGCACAATGCGAACCGCCTTGAACAGCGCAATCACGATCAGCACCGCCAATACCAGAACCACCACACCGCCGCCTGACAAACCTTGCATCACCATCCTCCATTTTGCGCCACTATGCCTTGCAAGCGGCTGCAAGCCAAGCCACAGCATCCGGGCAAGGAAAACGCCGGGTATCCTTGATAAAATGCGGAGATCAGCGGGTTACTGCATTTTGGGCCAAACCTGTGCAGACTTGCCCTTGCCCCGGCAACTGACCATGGCCATCCTGCCCGTAACGGCTGGAGGCTTCATGCAACCGATCCGCGGCATCATTCTGAAAATCCTGTCCGTGTTGATCTTTGTGACCATGGCAACGCTGATCAAATCCACCGGCGGCGATGTACCGGCGGGCGAAGTGGTGTTTTTCCGCTCTTTCTTCGCGATACCGGTGATTGTCGTGTGGCTGATGTGGAGCCGCGAACTGGCGACCGGATTTCGCACCGTGAACCCCTTGGGCCATGTCTGGCGCGGGTTGATCGGCACCACGGCGATGGGGCTTGGCTTTGCCGGGTTGCAACTGCTGCCGTTCCCCGAGGTCACCGCCATCGGCTATGCCGCGCCGCTGCTGACGGTGATCTTTGCCGCGATGTTCCTGAACGAAGAGGTGCGGCTGTTTCGCATGACGGCGGTGGCGATGGGTCTGGTGGGGGTGATGATCGTGCTGTCGCCGCGCCTGTCGGTGCTGGGTCAGGGCGCGGCGGATGCGCGGGATTCGTTTGGCGCGATGGTGGTGCTGACCTCTGCTGTCTGTGCCGCGCTGGCGCAGGTGTTCGTGCGCAAACTGGTGCTGACAGAGCGGACATCGGCGATCGTGTTCTGGTTTTCGGTCACCGCCACATTGTTGTCACTGGTCACATTGCCCTTTGGCTGGGTCTGGCCCACGCCTCGCGATGCATTGCTGCTTGTGCTGGCCGGATTGTTGGGCGGCATTGGCCAGATCTTGCTGACCTCGGCCTATCGCCATGCCGATGCCTCGGTGGTGGCACCGTTTGAATATACCTCGATGCTGCTGGCATTGGGGATCGGCTATGTCCTGTTTGACGAAGTGCCGACGCTGGTGATGCTGGCCGGGGCGGCGCTGGTGGTGGCGGCCGGTGTACTTATCATCTGGCGCGAGCGTCAACTGGGGATCGAGCGCGGAAATCAGCGCAAGGCAATGACGCCATAGGGCGTTTTTCCGCCACCGCCAGGTCTGGCTGTGGAGAAGGCGGGGCAAGGGTGGTATGATTGCCTTGCCTGCCGAAATGGCGGGCCACACCAGAAGGAAACATCATGCGCCATATCATCGACAGCAATGCGATGCCGCACGAGGCTGGCCGCTTTGGTCGCGGCATTCAGCTTGCCCGGCAGTCGGGTGAGGCCGGGCTTCACCCCGCCGTCAAGGCTCTGGCCCGGCGCTATCTGGCCGCGCCCGATTACGGCATGCGGCTGCAGCAGTTCCTGCGGATCGTGCGCGGGCAGTTGGCCTGAGGCAGCATCGCGGCTGCGGCGCATGCTGCGCCGCAGCCCTTGGCCATTGGTCAGGCCCGCACCAGCTTTTCATAGCTCAGCGAAATGTCACGGGTCAGCGCCCCGACCTCGAAGTTATAGTCGCCGATCTGGCCAACCGGGGTCACTTCGGCGGCGGTGCCGGTCAGCCAGCATTGCTCGAACCCTTCCAACTCGGCGGGCATGATGTGGCGCTCATGCACCTTGATCTGCTTGTCATGCAGCATCCCGATCACGGTCTGCCGGGTCAGCCCGTTCAGGAAGCAATCGGCCATCGGGGTATGGACCTCGCCATCCTTGACAAAAAACATGTTGGCCCCGGTCGCTTCGGCGACATAGCCGCGATAGTCGAACATCAGGGCGTCAGAGCAGCCCTTGGCCTCGGCGGCATGTTTCGACATGGTGCAGATCATGTAAAGCCCGGCGGCCTTGGCCTGTGACGGCGCGGTTTCCGGGCTGGGGCGTTTCCATTTGGCGATGTCGAGCTTGGCACCCTTGAACTTGGCGTCGCCGTAATAATTGCCCCATTCCCACGCCGCCACCGCCAGCCGCACCGGGTTGAGGTTGGAGGCGACCCCCATCATCTCTCCCGCGCCGCGCCAGGCGATGGCGCGGACATAGGCATCTGTCCAGCCATTGGCCTGCAGCACCGCATATTTGGCCTCTTCGATCTGATCGACGGTGTAGGGGATCGCCATATCCAGCATCTGGCCAGAGGCGAGCAGCCGGGCCGAATGGTCGCGGCCCCGAAAGATCTTGCCGTTGTAGCAGCGCTCACCCTCGAACACCGCGCTGGCATAATGCATGGCATGGGTCAGGATATGCACATTGGCGCTGCGCCAATCGACCAGCTTGCCATCCATCCAGATCTTGCCGTCACGGTCATCATAGGAACCGGCCATCGTCATTCTCCCGTGCCCATCGGGGGCAAATTTGCACTTGTTGCGCACAATAGGTCCGGTTCGGACATAATGTTGCGCAAAACCTGCAGATCGCTAACAATTGATTCTTGGAAAGTCAATAACACTGACATAAAATCAGCGATGTGACATTCATCCGTGATCGGAGGGTTGGTGATGGCATCGGGCGGCAGCGGCGCAGCGGGCGGGGAAAACCTGCTGTTTCTCACCGATGAACAGCTGCGAAAGGGAATCGAAGCGATGTTTTTTGCCTATCGCGGCTTCACCGCCGATCCCGACCGCATACTGGCAAACCACGATTATGGCCGCGCCCATCACCGCGCCGTGCATTTCATCCATCGCAGCCCGGGAACCACGGTCAACAATCTCCTGGCGATTCTTGGCGTGACCAAGCAATCGCTGAACCGGGTGTTGCGGTCGCTGATAGAGGATGGTCTGGTGGAAAGCCGGGTTGGCCGGGTGGACAAGCGCGAACGGCATCTGTTTCTGACCCGCCCCGGGGCAGATCTGGAACGGGCGCTGAGCGAGGCGCAGCGCGGACGGATGCGGGCGGCCTATCGCGCGGCGGGGCCGGTGGCGGTGGCGGGATTCCGGCAGGTGCTGGAGGCGATGATGGAGCCGGAGATGCGGCGGCAGTTCCAGACCTTGAAGGATGCGCGCCTATGAGTGATCCGGTTGAAGCTCACCTGCTGATCGTCGATGACGACGAACGGATCCGCGGGCTGTTGCAGAAATTCCTGATGCGCCAGGGCTTCTGGGTCAGCGCTGCGCGCGATGCCGCACAGGCCCGGCGGTTGCTGCGGGGGCTGGAGTTTGATCTGATCGTGCTGGATGTGATGATGCCGGAAGAGGATGGCGTGTCGCTGACCCGCGATCTGCGGCGCAAGTTGACAACCCCGATCCTGCTTCTGACCGCCAAGGGCGAAACCGCCGACCGTATCGCCGGGCTGGAAGCCGGGGCCGATGATTACCTGCCCAAGCCGTTCGAGCCCAAGGAACTGCTGCTGCGCATCAACGCCATCCTGCGGCGGGTGCCGCAGAACCGGGCGTCTGAAACGGTGCCCAAGCTGTTGCACATGGGTCTGGTGCGCTACGATGTCGATCGCGGCGAGATCTGGCGCGGGGCCGAACTGGTGCGGCTTACGGCAACCGAAGCACAGTTGATGCGGATATTCTCGGCCCAGCCCGGGGTGGCAGTCAGCCGGGCAAAGCTGGTGCAGGATCTTGGCGGCGGCCGCGATGCCAGCCAGGAACGTGCGGTCGATGTGCAGATCACCCGTCTGCGGCGCAAGATCGAGGCGGACAGCAAGCAGCCGCGCTATTTGCAGACCGTGCGGGGTGCCGGTTATATGCTGGCCCCGGATTGACGGAGGGATCGCCGATTTAGAATCGTTCCAATCCTTGACTATAGGGCAGGTGGGGCGCATATCAGAGGAGTAGCTTTGGAGCAGCCCATGTTCATCCAGACCGAGTCCACGCCCAACCCCGCCACGCTGAAATTCCTGCCCGGCCAGACCGTACTTGAATTGGGCACCGCCGATTTCCCCACGGCGGAGGCGGCGGAGAAATCGCCGCTGGCGCGCCGGATCTTTGCTGCCGGTGGGGTGACTGGCGTGTTTTTCGGCGCTGATTTCGTGACGGTGACCAAGGCGGATATATCTGCCTGGGAACATGTGAAACCCGGGATTCTGGGTGCCATCATGGAGCATTTTCAGTCTGGCGCCCCGGTGATCGAGGGTGAACAGGCGGCATCGGGCCATGCCGAACACACCGGTGAAGATGGCGCAATCGTTCAGCAGATCAAAGAGTTGCTGGATACCCGCGTGCGCCCCGCCGTGGCACAGGATGGTGGTGACATCACCTTTCACGGCTTTGACCGGGGCGTCGTCTATCTGCATATGCAGGGTGCTTGCGCCGGTTGCCCCTCCAGTACGCTGACGCTGAAGATGGGCATTGAAAACCTGCTGCGCCACTATATCCCCGAAGTGATCGAAGTGCGGCCGGTCGCGGCCTGACCCCACGGGCGGCGGATCATGTCAGACCTGATCCTGGCGTTCGATACAGCGGCGGCGCATTGCGCCGCCGCTTTGCTGTCGGGCGACAAGGTCATCGCCGAGCGGGTGGAGCCGATGCTGAAAGGGCAGGCCGAACGGCTGTTTCCCCTGCTGGAGGAGGTGTTGGCCGAGGCCGGTGCCGGGTGGCGTGATCTGGCGGCGCTGGGTGTCGGGATCGGCCCAGGAAACTTTACCGGCGTACGCATTTCGGTGGCCGCAGCGCGCGGGCTGGCGCTGAGCCTCGGGGTGCCCGCAGTCGGGGTATCCACGCTGGAGGCCATGGTGCATGGGATCGAGGGTGTGGCGACAGCCAGCCTCGATGCCAAACGAGATGAGATTTACCTGCAACTGTTCGACGGCACCAACCTGCCGCCGGTGCTGTGCGCGCTTGACCATCTGCCGCCGTTACCGGCCCGCGCCGAACCGGCCTGCATCGGCTTTTGTGCCGCCGAGATCGCCGCGCGCTGCGGCGGCCATGTCGCGGAACCGCTGTTTCCCCTCGCCGTCGCCATGGCCCGCATCGCAGGTGCGCGCCGCCATTCGGTTCAGGGACGGCCGGCACCACTTTACCTGCGCAACGCCGATGCCGCCCCAGCCGCCAATCCGCCGCTGGTGCTGTTGCCATGACACCGACGGAAATGGCGGCGCTGCATCAGGCCTGCTTCACCGTACCACGGCCCTGGAGCGTCGCCGAATTCGCGCTGCTGCTGGATGATCCGCTGGTGATGGCGGTCACCGCAGACTCCGGGTTTCTGCTTGGGCGGATCGTGGCGGGCGAGGCCGAAGTGCTGACGCTGGCGGTCGATCCAGACGCGCGGCGCCGGGGTGTCGGGCGCGGGCTGATGGCGCGGTTCCATCAGGTTGCGCACGATCAAGGAGCCACCGAGGCCTTTCTGGAGGTGGCAGACGACAACAGCGCCGCCCGCGCACTTTATGCCGAACTGGGCTATCGGCTGTCCGGCACTCGGCGCGGCTATTATCGCCAAAGCGGGGCGACAGCGGTTGACGCGCTGGTCATGCGCAGCAATCTGGCCGGGCAATCGACCCTGCCGCCTGATCTTTGATCGAAAGGTCAAGGACTTCGCTGCGTCAGCGCAAATATCTATTGACCCCCTGCACCGCTCCGGCCTTAATCTGCCGTGATCCGACAGAGATCTGACTGCCACCGGGCTGCCGGACAATCAGGCAGCCCCAACGACCAAACCGGGAGAGTTTCATGACCCTTATGCACAAATTCCTTGGCGCATCGGCTGCGCTGGCGTTGACGGCCGGTGTTGCCGCCGCTGACCCCGCCATCATCTTTGACCTTGGCGGCAAGTTCGACAAAAGCTTCAACGAAGCGGCGTTCAACGGCGCAACCCGCTGGGCGACCGAAACCGGCGGCACTTTCAAAGACATTGAAATGCAATCGGAAGCGCAGCGCGAACAGGCGCTGCGCACGCTGGCTGATGCCGGCTTCAACCCGATCGTCATGACCGGCTTTGCCTTTGGCGACGTGCTGAGCCAGGTCGCCCCGGACTATCCGGACACCAAATTCGCCATCATCGACATGGTGGTCGATCAGCCCAACGTGGCTTCGGTGGTATTCACCGAGGATCAGGGCTCCTATCTCGTGGGCATGATGGCGGCGATGGCGTCGAAAACCGGCACCGTCGGCTTTATCGGCGGCATGGATATTCCGCTGATCCGCCGGTTTGAATGCGGCTATGCCCAGGGCGTCAAGGCGGTGAACCCCGATGCCGTGGTGCTGCAAAACATGACCGGCACCACCCCTGCCGCATGGAATGACCCGGTGAAGGGCGGCGAACTGGCGAAAGCGCAGATCGCACAGAAAGCCGATGTGATCTATGCCGCTGCCGGTGGTACCGGGATCGGTGTGCTGCAGGCGGCGGCTGACGGCGGCATCCTGTCGATCGGCGTTGACAGCAACCAGAACTACCTGCACCCCGGTCAGGTTCTGACCTCGATGATGAAGCGGGTGGATGTCGCGGTCTATGATGCCTTCAAAGCCGGTACCGATCTGGCCCCCGGCATGCAGGTCAAGGACCTCGCCGCCGAAGGTGTCGGCTATGCGATGGATGACAACAACGCCGCTTTGGTGACCCCCGAAATGAAAGCTGCGGTCGATGCCGCTGCCGCCAAGATCATCTCGGGTGAAATCAAGGTGCATGACTACATGTCGGACAATACCTGCCCTGTGATGTAAGCACATGGCAATCGCCACAGTGACGGAGCGGCAGGCAACTGCCGCTCCGGCCTTGCCGCCCGCAGCCATCGAACTGCGGGGCATATCCAAAGCCTTTGGCCCGGTGCAGGCCAACAAGGATATCTCGATCCGCGTCGCACGCGGCACCATTCACGGCATCATCGGCGAAAACGGCGCGGGCAAATCCACGCTGATGTCGATCCTGTATGGTTTTTACCGCGCCGATGCGGGTGAGATCATCATCAATGGCCAGGTTACCCAGATCCCCGACAGCCAAAGCGCCATCCGCGCTGGCATCGGCATGGTGTTTCAGCATTTCAAGCTGGTGGAGAATTTCACCGTGCTGGAAAACGTGATCCTTGGCGTGGAAGATGGCGCGTTGCTGCGCCCCTCACTGACCAAGGCACGCAAGCTGTTGACCCAGTTGGCCGATGAATATGAACTGAACGTCGATCCCGATGAACTGATCGAAAACCTGTCGGTCGGCCATCAGCAGCGGGTGGAAATTCTGAAAGCGCTGTATCGGCAGGCCGATATCCTGATCCTGGACGAGCCGACCGGGGTGCTGACCCCGGATGAAGCCGACCATCTGTTCCGTATCCTCAAGGGCTTGAAGGAACAGGGTAAAACCATCATCCTGATCACCCACAAGCTGCGCGAAATCATGGAAGTGACCGATACGGTATCGGTGATGCGGCGCGGCGAGATGACCTCGACGGTAAAAACCGCCGACACCAGCCCCGAGGATCTGGCAGAGCGGATGGTGGGCCGCAAGGTGCTGCTGGAGGTGGCCAAGGGCCCGGCGAAACCCGGCAAGACCGTGCTGGAGGTTGAAGATCTGCGCGTCACCGATGACAAGGGGGTGGAGCGGCTGAAAGGCATTTCGCTGACCCTGCGCGCCGGGGAAATTCTGGGCATCGCCGGGGTAGCGGGCAACGGCCAGTCGGAACTGCTGGCGGTGCTGGGCGGCATTGACGACGCCACCGGGGTGATCCGGCTGAACGGGGTAGCGCTTGATCTGACCGGCAAACGGTCTGATGGTCAGACGCGGCGCGAAGCGGGCATCAGCCATGTGCCAGAGGATCGCCAGCGCCTTGGCCTTATCATGGATTTCACCGCCTGGGAAAACGTGGCCTTCGGCTATCACAACGATCCTGCTTATCAGCGCAATGCCATGCTGATGGACAATGACGCCCTGCGGCGCGATGCGCTTGGCAAGATCGAGCGGTTCGACGTGCGCCCGGCCAATTGCTGGCTGGAGGCCAAAAGCTTTTCCGGCGGCAATCAGCAAAAGATCGTGCTGGCGCGGGAAATCGAGCGCAACCCGGAACTGCTGCTGGTCGGCCAGCCGACCCGCGGCGTCGATATCGGGGCCATCGAATTCATCCACCAGCGGATTGTCGAACTGCGCGACGCGGGCAAGGCGATATTGCTGGTGTCGGTGGAACTGGACGAAATACTCAGCCTGTCGGACCGCATCGCCGTGATGTTCGACGGACGGATCATGGGTGAACGCCTGCCGGGTGAGACGGATGAGCGGGAACTGGGGCTGATGATGGCCGGTGTTACCCCGGAGGCCCGCCGATGAACCGCATGCCGCAATGGGCCGACGTGGCGCTGGTGCCGCTGATCAGTCTGGCTCTGGCGGCGCTGGTTTCGGCGTTGGTCATTCTGGCCATCGGGGCCAGCCCGACCGAGGCGCTGACAGTGATGGTCAAGGGCGCGTTGGGTTCTGCCACCGGCTGGGGCTACACGCTGTATTACGCCACCTCTTTCATGTTCACCGGTCTGGCCGTCACCGTCGCCTTTCACGCCGGGCTGTTCAACATCGGCGGCGAAGGGCAGGCGCTGATGGGCGGGCTGGGCGTGGCGCTGGTGTGCCTGGCCCTGCCGTGGCCGCACTGGTCGGTGGCGCTGCTGGCGGCGAGCCTCGGGGCGGCGCTGTTCGGGGCGGTGTGGGCGGCGATACCGGCCTGGCTGCAGGCACGGCGCGGCAGCCATATCGTGATCACCACCATCATGTTCAACTATATCGCCTCGGCTATCGTGGTTTACATGCTGGTCGACGTGCTGCGCCCGGCGGGCCAGATGGACCCCGCCACCGCACGGTTTCCCGTCGGGGCGAAACTGCCGACGCTGAACCAGATACCGCTGTTGGATCTGATCTTCACCAAGCGGGTTCCGGCCAATGTCACGCTTCTGGTGGCGCTGTCGGCCTGTTTTCTGGTCTGGGTGCTGCTGTGGCGCACCCGGCTGGGATACCAGATCCGCGCCTTTGGCAAAAGCGGGCCTGCGGCGCGCTATGCCGGGATCAATCCCTTCAGGATCGTGATGATTTCCATGGCAATCTCGGGTGCTCTGGCCGGGCTGATGGCGACCAATTACACCATGGGGGCGGCGGGGCGGCTGGTGCAGAATGCGTCTGAAGGGGCGGGGTTCATCGGGATCGCGGTGGCGCTGATGGGGCGCAATCATCCGGTGGGGGTGTTTCTTGCCGCGATCCTGTTCGGGTTCCTGTATCAGGGCGGCGCGGAACTGGGGCTTTGGACCTCGATTCCGATTGAAATGCGCATCGTCGTGCAGGGGCTGGTGATCCTGTTCACCGGCGCGCTGGATCAGATGGTGCGGATGATGGTGGCGTGGTTTTTCCGGATTGGCCGGGCGAGGGCAGGCTGATGGATTTCACCACGCTGATCGAGATCCTGAATTCAACCCTGCGGCTGGGCACGCCCTTGCTGCTGGCCTGTCTGGCCGGGCTGTTTTCCGAACGCGCCGGTATTTTCGACATCGGGCTGGAAGGCAAGATGCTGATGGCGGCGATGGCATCGGGGGCGGTGGCGGCCCTATCAGGCTCGGTCTGGGTCGGGCTGCTGGCAGCGATCGGGGCCAGCATGATGTTTGCGCTGCTGCATGGCGTGGCATCCATCACCTTTCGCGGCAATCAGCTTATCAGCGGGGTCGCACTGAATTTCCTGGCATCGGGGATCACCGTTCTGGTGGCGCAGCGGCTGTTTGGTCAGGGCGGGCGCACGCCGCCACTGGAAGGGGCAGCGCGGTTCAACCCGATTGACCTGCCCTTTGCCGAGGCGCTGTCGGGGGTGCCGGTGCTGGGGCCGATCTATGCCAACCTGATTTCGGGCCATACCTTTCTGGTATATATGGCCTTTGCGCTGGTGCCGCTCAGTGCCTGGGTGCTGTTTCGCACAAGGTTCGGGTTGCGGCTGCGCGCCGTGGGCGAAAACCCGGCGGCGGTCGATACGGCGGGCATTTCGGTGGTGCGACTGCGCTTTGTGGCGGTACTGATCACCGGGGTTCTGTGCGGGCTGGCCGGGGCCTATATGGCCACGGCGCTGCAGGCGGGCTTTGGTCGGGAAATGACCGCCGGTCGCGGCTATATCGCGCTGTCGGCGCTGATCTTTGCCAAATGGCGGCCTTGGGCGGCGCTGTGGGCGACGATGCTCTTTGGCTTTTTTCAGGCGCTGGCGCTGCGATCCGATGTGGTCGAGGGGGTTATCGGCGTCAAGGTACCGGTGCCGGCGCTGGATGCGCTGCCCTATGTGCTGACGGTGATCGTGCTGGCCGGGTTTGTCGGGAAGGCGATCCCGCCCCGGGCTGGGGGAGAGGCTTATGTCAAGGAGCGGTGATGTCAGCGCCGAGACGGTGGTGGCCCTGATCCGCGACCGTGCCGGGGATGCGCCGGTGCGGCTGGGGCTGATCCTAGGCTCAGGTCTTGGCCATCTGGCCGACATGGTGGATGGGGTCGCCATCGACTATGCCGACCTGCCGGGCTTTCCCCATGCTGGCGTGTCGGGGCACAATCCGAAACTGGCGGTCGGGATGCTGGAGGGGCAGCGCATCGCGGTGTTTGGCGGGCGTGAGCATTACTATGAAAGCGGTCGCGCCGATGCGATGCGGCTGCCGCTGGAGGTGCTGCGGGCGTTGGGGGCTGACCGGCTGATCGTCACCAACGCCGCCGGGTCGCTGCGGCCTGACATTGCCCCGGGCGATCTTATGCTGCTCAGCGACCATATCAACTTTTCGGGGCTCAATCCCTTGATCGGTGAGAAAACCGACGCGCGATTCGTGCCGATGACCACCGCGCATGACCCTGATCTGCGCCTGATGCTGAAAGCGGCGGCGGCTGCCGAGGGGCTGGTACTGGCCGAAGGGGTCTATGCCTGGTATTCCGGGCCGTCGTTCGAAACCCCTGCCGAGATTCGCGCGATCCGCACCCTTGGCGGCGATGCGGTGGGGATGTCGACCGTGCCCGAGGTCATTCTTGCCCGGTTCCTCGGCCTCAGGGTTGCCGCCATTTCCACCATCACCAACATGGCGGCGGGGATGGGCACGGAAAGCATCAGCCACGAGCATACGAAGGCGATGGCCCCGCTGGGTGCCGCCAAGCTGGAACGGATAATACGCCATTATCTGCGCCAGATGGTCTGAATTCAGGGACTTGGTTTGACTTGACCGCCGGTTCGCAGTCTTGTGGACCAAAGCTCCACAGGACAGTCGATGCAGGTTTACCTTCCCATTGCCGAAGTGTCGGTGAATGCCCTGCTGCTGTTCGGGCTGGGCGGGCTGGTGGGCCTGTTGTCGGGCCTGTTCGGGGTCGGCGGCGGCTTTCTGATCACGCCCTTGCTGCTGTTCATCGGCATCCCCGCCCCGGTGGCGGTTGCAACCGGGGCCAATCAGGTGGTGGCGGCATCGGTTTCCGGGGTGATGACCCATCTGCGGCGCAAAACCGTTGATCTGACGATGGGGTCGGTGTTGCTGGCGGGCGGCATCGTCGGTTCCACTGCCGGGATCTGGGTGTTCAACAAGGTGGCGGCGGTCGGGCAGATCGAACTGTTCGTGCAGTTGTGCTATGTCCTGTTTCTGGGGCTGATCGGCGCGCTGATGCTGCTGGAAAGCCTGCGCACACTGCTGCGTGCCAAACCGGCCGTGGCCCCGCGCCGCAACCATCTGCTGGTGCACCGGCTGCCGCTCAAGGTCAAATTCCGGGTGTCGGGGCTTTATATCTCGGTGATTCCACCGATCCTGGTCGGGGTGCTGGTGGGGTTTCTGGCCGCGATCATGGGGGTTGGCGGTGGCTTCATCATGGTGCCGGCGATGATCTATCTGCTGGGGATGCCGACCAAGGTGGTGATCGGAACCTCGCTGTTTCAGATCATCTTTGTGTCGGCCTATACCACGCTGATCCATGCCGTGATGTCGAACACCGTCGACATGCTGCTGGCCGGGCTTCTGATCGTGGGCGGCGTGGTTGGCGCGCAGCTTGGAACGCGGCTGGGGGTGCGGCTGAAGGCAGAGCAGTTGCGGATATTGCTGGCGCTTCTGGTGCTGGCGGTCTGCGGCAAGATCGCGCTGGATTTGCTGATTGAGCCGGCAGATCTCTATTCGCTGGCCGGGGTGCGGCCATGATCCGCGTCGCGGCAGTGGTTACAGCGTTCAGCGCCGTGCTGGGGCTTGCAGCGGTTTGGGCGGCTGGCAGCGGTGAGCAGGTGGTTGCGGGGCTGAGCCAGAACCGCATTGCCATCACCGCCAACTTCGTCGGGTCGGAAATTCTGATCTTTGGTGCGGTAAAGCGTGAAGCGCCGATCCCGCCAGACAGGCTTGATGTGGTCATCACGGTGCAGGGACCATCGGCACCGGTCAAGGTGCAGCGCAAGGCGCGGGTGTTCGGGATCTGGGTGAACCGGGATCAGGTCACGGTTGACCTTGCCCCCAGCTTTTATGCTGTTGCCACCACGGCCCCGCTGGATCAGGTGGTGAGTGCCACCGAAGATCTGCGCAACCGCATTTCCATTCCCCGCGCGATCCGGTCGGTGGGTGCTCCGTCAGGCATTGCGGATTCGCAGACCTTTACCGAAGCGCTGATCCGGCTGCGCCAGGCATCGGGGCTGTATGTGATGGCGGAGGGCTCGGTTGATCTGAGCGAGGAGACGCTGTTTCGCACCCGGGTTGCCCTCCCCGCCAACCTGATCGAAGGGGAATATGCCACCCGCATCTTCCTCACCCGTGGTGGGCAAGTGGTGGACCAGCTTGATACCAGCATCGTGGTGCGCAAAGAGGGGCTGGAGCGGGTGCTGTTTCAACTCGCCCACCGTGACCCGGTGATCTATGGGCTGCTGTCGCTGTTCATCGCCATTGTCGCGGGCTGGGCGGCATCGTCGGTATTCCGCTATTTCAGACAGTAGCGGCGAGCGGCAGAGACAAGGATTTTGCAGTAAAATCCTTGGCAAATTCCTGTGCAGGAATTTTGGGCGGCACCGTCCGGATCACTGCACTGGGGTCAGCGCTTGCGGAAAATCACAATCAGCGCCCGCTGGTTCTGGTGGGTTTCATCCGGGGTGGCATAGATCGGCACCTCGTCAATCTGCAACCCGGTGATTTCCGGTGCAAGCTCGCCGAGTTTGGCGGCAAAGCCGTGGCTCTGGTAGACCCCGTGGTTGATCGAGAGCGCAAACAGCGCCCCGGAGGCCGCGACGCGCAACAACTCGTCAAACACCTCCGGCCCGACATGGCCGTGGGTAAAGGTGCCCGATGAGGTGATACCACAATAGCTGGCCGCCGGAACCGGCAGGACCTGACACAGATCCGCGACGATTGTCTGGCGATAAAGCCCCTTGGCTGCCGCCACCGCCAGCATGTCGGGCGAGATATCGACGCCATCGACCGGGCTGATCCCTGTTCTTGCCAGACACTCCGCCACCAGCCCGGTACCCGCCCCGACATCCACTACTGGCCCGGTTCCGCCTGCCGCGGCAAAGGCTGCTGCCACCAGTGCAGGCAGGCGGTATCCCATCGGTTCGGCAAACGAGGTGTCATAAGTGGCCGCCCAATCGCGGTAGAGCCGCAGAGAATCCCCGGGGGATGTCAGCGTCAGGGCAGCGTCAAGATCGGGCTTGCGATCTGTCATGGCTCAACCTGCTGTGACCTCAGGCAGAAATCAACCCTTGGCCCTTGTCAATCGTGCCCGCCTCTCCGACATTGTCGGGCATGCCTACGCTTCTGTCCCTTGGTCATGGTTTTTCCTCTGACGCGCTGGCACGGCTGCTGCTGCCGCAGGGCTGGCGGATCATCGGCACCACCCGCAAGGCCGACAAGGCCCGTACCATGGCGGCGCAGGGGATCGAGCCCTTGATCTGGCCGGGTGCCGAACTGGCCCCCGCTCTGACGCAGGCCTCGCATCTTTTGACCTCGGTGGCCCCGGGCGCGGACGGCGACCCGGTATTGGCTGCGCATGGGGCCGAGATTGCCGCTGCCAGCCATCTGGACTGGGTCGGCTATCTGTCGACCACCGGGGTTTATGGCCATCATGGCGGCGATTGGGTCGATGAGACCGCAGCGCTGAACCCGGCGACCGAGCGGGGTGCGGCGCGGGTGCTTGCAGAGGCGGCATGGGCCGATCTGCTTCGGGCAGCCGGTCTGCCGCTGCATATCTTCCGGCTGGCGGGCATTTATGGCCCCGGACGTGGCCCGTTTGAAAAGCTGCGCAACGGCACGGCGCGGCGGATCATCAAACCAGGGCAGGTGTTCAGCCGCATCCATGTCGATGACATCGCACAGGTGCTGGCCGCCTCGATCGCGCGTCCCAATCCGGGAGCGATCTACAATGTCTGCGACAACGATCCGGCCCCGCCCGAAGATGTGATTGCCCATGCCGCCGAACTGCTTGGCCTGCCATTGCCGCCGGAACATTCGTTCGATGATGCCGAAATGACGCCGATGGCACGCAGTTTCTATGCCGAATCCAAGCGGGTCAGGAACCATCGGATCTTGAACGAGTTGGGTGTCGTGCTCAAATACCCCGACTATCGTAGCGGTCTTGCCGCATTGCTTTTCGCAGAAACCCGGGAGAAATCCGATGAAGTCCTATGACAAAACCCCTGAAGCGTTGGCCCGCCTTTCGCCTGAGCAGTTCCGCGTAACCCAGAACAGCGGCACGGAACGGGCCTTTACCGGCGCGTATACCGATCTGGAGGAAGAGGGGATTTACGTTGACATCGTGTCGGGTGAGCCGTTGTTTTCCAGCATCGAAAAGTTCCATTCCGGCTGCGGCTGGCCCAGTTTCGCCAAGCCGCTGGTGCCCGATCACGTCAACGAACTGACCGACCAGACCCACGGGATGGTGCGTACCGAAGTCCGCTCCGTCAACGCCGACAGCCACCTTGGCCATGTGTTCAACGACGGCCCGCGCGAAATGGGGGGTCTGCGCTATTGCATCAATTCGGCCTCTCTGCGGTTTGTGCCACGTGATGAGATGAAAGCTGCGGGCTATGGCGATTTTCTGGGGCTGTTTGACACCAACTGACTGTCCGGCACCTCAGGCCTTTCCGATGACCGGTGCCTCGCCGTTTCGTCGCTCCCTTACCCTGAATCGGCGGGAACAGGCCGATCAGGGCTGGCCGGGGCTGCAAAATTGCCACGTGATGACGCCTTTCGCGCAACCTGTCCCTATGTAGTTGCTGCGGTCGCGTTTCGCCGCAACCAACAGACGGGTCATGTCATGAGTATCAGGACCATTGTCATCGTAGCGCTGTGCTGTGCCGGGCTCGGCGCAGGATCGGCTGCCGCCAAATCCGGCAACTGCCCTCCGGGCCTTGCCAAAAAGGCCATTCCCTGCGTTCCGCCCGGGCTCGCGAAAAAGCTCGTGCTGCCCGGCGATGGCACATGGCATGGCGACGAGCCCGATCAGGACGGGACGCATCATCATGAGTACCATGTTGGCGACTGGGTGCCCGGCGACGTGACATACATCATCGTGAAGGATTATGGCCAATACGGCTTGCCGCCGCCGCTCTATGGCAGCGAGTATCTGCGCATCGGCGATCAGTTCTACCGGGTCGGCACCGATACCCGGCAGGTTATCGCGCTGGTGCAGGTGCTCGGATCTTTGCTGAATTGAGGTAGAGGCCGGTCAGGGCTCAGGCCCTGACGGTCTGTCCGAGGTTCAGATCGTCGAAAAAATCCTGATCCACGCCATGCACGAGGCAGGTGGTCCGGGTCCGCTCCGCGTCGCCATGCCGGAGCGTAAACCGCGCCAGTTTCCGGTTGATGAGGACAAAGCGGTGCTCGACCCGGCTCAGATGGTTGCGTAATTGGGCGGTGAAATGCGATGCGGCGACGAACACGCCTTTGGTCGCACCTTCGCCGGTCAGGCCGCTTGCGAATTGCTGGATCGCCGGGCGACCGACCCTGCTATCGGCCCCATGGCGCTTGGCTTGAATGCAGACCGCATCCAGCCCAGGCGCATCCTCGTGGATGATGCCATTGATCCCGCTTCGCTGCCGTTTGTGCTGGACCAGATGGCGGCGGACGACTATCGCGACTTTCTGGCGTTGTCTGACGAAGTTTGATCCCTCTCCTTGACGGTCGCCCGGTCTGTACCCATTTCCACCGGGCGGACCGGGCCCCTCTGACGATCAGGCGATCGTGATGTCGGATCGCATCGAGTGTGCCCGATGCAGGGACCTGCCGTATCCTTGATCCGGGGGTCTTTGCATTTCCGGCACGCTTCTCGTAACAAGAGGATTGTCATGGATACCCTGCTCTTCACTCTGTTTCTCGGCACGCCGCTTTGGCTCTGGTTCACATTCATCGGTGTGGTCGTTGCGCTCTTGGCGTTTGATCTGGGTATCCTGAACCGGGAAAGCCACGAAATCGGCATTGCCGAAAGTCTGAAACTGTCGGCTTTCTACATCTCGCTGGGTGTCGGTTTCGGCGGGTTTGTATGGTACCTGCTGGGGTCCGCTTCGGCCGCCGAATACCTGACTGCCTATGTGGTCGAGAAAACGCTGTCGCTCGACAACGTCTTTGTCATCGCCCTGACCCTTTCCTTCTTTGCGATCCCCCGGCTTTATCAGCACAGGGTGCTGTTCTGGGGCATTCTGGGGGTGATCGTTCTGCGCGCGATCATGATCGGTGTCGGGGCCACGCTGGTGGCGCAATATGCCTGGGTGCTGTACATCTTTGCCGCCTTTCTGATCCTGACCGGCATCAAGATGCTGGTGACCAAGGAGAAAGAGACCGATCTTTCCAACAGCCGCGTGCTGGCTTTCATCCGCCGCCGGTTCCGGGTGACGGAGGGGCTGGAGGGCGGTGCCTTTACCGTGCGGCGGCCAGACCCCGTCAGCGGCAAGCCGGTCCTTTACATCACCCCGCTGCTTCTGGCGCTGATCATTATCAATATCGTCGATCTGGTGTTTGCAGTAGACTCCGTTCCTGCCGTGTTCGCGATAACAAGCGATCCCTTCATCGTCTACACCTCGAACATTTTTGCCATTCTGGGCCTGCGCGCGCTCTACTTCGCGCTAGCGGCGGTGTTGCACCGGTTCGAATATCTGAAACAGGCGCTGGCGGTGCTGCTGGTGTTCATCGGGTCAAAGGTTTTTGTGGCCGAAGCCCTGGGATGGGAAAAGTTTCCCGCCAGTTGGTCGCTGGGCATCACCTTTGCCATTCTCGCGGCGGGGGTGGGCTACTCGCTGTGGAAAACCCGGAGGCACAAGCCCGCCGCCATGGCCAACCCCTGACCGCCAAAGGCCCGCGCCAGCCCGGCGCGGGACCGCCGCCTGCTCACACAGCCGCAATCCCCCCCGGCAATAGCCTGGCCTTCCGTTCGGGCGGGGCTAACCGCCGTTCAGATCGGCAAAATAATCCTCATCCACCCCGCGCACCAGATAGGTGGTGCGCGTGCGAACCCCGACCCCATGCCGGATCATCAGCCGCGCCAGTTCCTGCCCGTTGATGAGGACGATGCGGTGCTGCACACGGGAAAGATACCCGCGTGCCTCGGTGGAAAAGTCCGATGTGGTGACGAACACGCCCTTGGTCGCCCCTTCGCCGGTCAGGCTGCCCACGAATTGCTGGATCGCCGGGCGGCTGATCTTGTTGTCCGGGGCGTTGCGTTTGGCCTGAATATAGACGGCATCCAGCCCGAGCGCATCTTCGTGGATGAAGCCATCTATGCCGCCGTCGCCAGTGGATTTGGTCATCTTGGTGTTCGAAAGATCCCCCCCGCCGTAGCCCATTGCAGAGAGGAGATCGAGAATCAGACGTTCAAAGCGAACCGGCGATATGTCGCGCAGGATCCTCAGAAGGTCGTCGCCCAAAGCGGCATCGAGAAGGGAAGCTGCTGTCCCAATCGTTTCTTCCGGAGTCGACGATGGCGAGGCAGGGATGGTCGGGAATTCTTCGGTGTTTTCGGAAGATTCGTCGGTTGTTCCGCGCTTGGAGGCCGAACGGTCGCGCCAATCACGGAAGGCGCTGAATTGGTTCAGCGTAGAATTGTTGATCGTGGATGGATCGGTATCCAGAAGTTTCCGGCCTTCCTCCGTCAGGACGTAACTGCCGCGTTTCTGAGCGACGACAAGTCCTGCCTGAGACATATAATGCCGCGCCCAATGTGCACGATTGGCGATCAAGGATTGCTTTCCACTTGGAAGAAGGATTTCCGCCTCTTCCTGCGAAAGCCCAAAGTTTGTCACCAGACTTGGCACACTTTCCGGAATGGTCGCGTGGCCCGCTGCAATCAACCTCAACACCGGAAGCATCAATTCCTGATATGTCGGAATACCCATCTATGCCCGCACCCCCACCACCGCCACCCCCAGCGCCTGCAGCACCTTCGCCTCGATCTGGGGCGCGTTCATCCCGGCCACGGCGTACATGTCCGCCGGACTGGACTGGTCGATGAAGATGTCAGGCAGCACCATCGAGCGGTATTTCAGGCCCCGGTCGAACAGCCCCTCCTCGGCCAGCAACTGCGCGACGTGGGAGCCGAAGCCGCCGATAGCTCCCTCCTCGATGGTGATCAGGCATTCATGCCCACGCGCCAGTTGCAGGATCAAGTCCCGGTCCAGCGGTTTGGCAAAGCGGGCATCAGCGACCGTTGGCGCGATCCCCCGTGCCGCCAGCGCCTCGGCGGCGATCAGCACTTCGGACAGGCGGGTGCCGAACGACAGCAGCGCCACGCGGTTGCCCGACCGGATCATCCGGCCCTTGCCTATCGCCAGCGGCACCCCCCGCGCGGGCATTTCCACCCCGACGCCATCGCCACGCGGAAAGCGAAAGGCGATGGGGCCGGTATCATGCGCCGCTGCGGTGGCGACCATATGCACCAGTTCCGCCTCATCCGCCGCTGCCATCACCACGAAACCGGGCAGGTTGGCCAGAAACGCCACATCATAGGCCCCGGCATGGGTCGCGCCATCGGCCCCAACCAGCCCGGCGCGGTCGATGGCAAAGCGGACAGGCAGCCGCTGAATCGCCACGTCATGCACCACCTGATCGTAGCCGCGCTGCAGAAAGGTGGAATAGATCGCGCAAAACGGCTTCATGCCGCCCGCCGCCAGACCAGCGGCAAAGGTCACGCCATGCTGCTCGGCAATGCCGACATCAAAGCACCGCCTGGGGAAGCGCTCGGCAAACAGGTTCAGCCCGGTGCCATCGGGCATCGCCGCTGTAATCGCCACGATCTTGTCATCGCGCTCGGCCTCGGCAATCAGCGATTGCGCGAACACCTTGGTATAGCTTGGTGCGTTCGACGGGGCTTTCTTCTGCTCGCCGGTCACCATGTTGAAACTGGCGACGCCGTGGCCCCGGTCGCGGCCCAGTTCGGCCGGGGCATAGCCTTTGCCTTTTTTGGTCAGCACATGGATCAGCATCGGCCCGGTGGCCCGCGCCCGAACGGTGCGCAGAACCGACAGCAGCTGATCCATATCGTGGCCGTCGATCGGGCCAAGGTAGGAAAACCCCAGCTCCTCGAACAACGTGCCGCCGACGGTCATGTGCTTGAGCATGTCTTTCGCCCGGCGCGCCCCTTCGCGGAAGGGTTCGGGCAGCAGGGAAACCGCGCCTTTGGCCGCCGCCTTCAACTCCTGAAACGGGTCGCCGGCATAGAGCCGCGACAGATAGGTGCTCATCGCGCCAACCGGCGGGGCGATCGACATTTCATTGTCGTTGAGCACCACGAACAGCCGCTTGCCCAGATCGCCCGCATTGTTCATCGCCTCATAGGCCATGCCCGCCGACATCGCGCCATCGCCGATCACCGCGATGCAGTCGCCGATGCCATGTTGCGGCGCGCCACCCAGATCGCGGGCCACGGCAAAGCCCAATGCAGCAGAGATCGAGGTAGAGGAATGCGCCGCGCCAAACGGATCATAGGGGCTTTCAGAGCGTTTGGTGAAGCCCGACAGCCCACCCTTCATCCGCAGCGTCCGGATGCGGTCGCGCCGCCCGGTCAGGATCTTGTGCGGGTAGCATTGGTGCCCGACATCCCAGATCAGCCGGTCATGCGGCGTATCGAACACCGCGTGCAGCGCCACCGTCAGTTCCACCACACCAAGACCCGATCCCAGGTGCCCGCCGGTGACCGACACCGCCGAGATGGTTTCCGCCCGCACCTCATCGGCGAGTTGCCGCAGATCGCAGTCGCTCAGCCGCTTCATGTCGGCGGGAATTGTCACGCGGTCAAGCATCGGGGTCAGGGGGCGGTTGTCGGTCATGCCTTGGCCATTTGGGTCAGTTTTCCCGCGATATCACGAAACGCGCCGCCTGTTTCAGGGTTTCTGCGTCCTCACCATAGGGTGACAGGGCATCGCAGGCCGCAGCCACCAGCGCCGCAGCCCGCGCCTGTGCCCCCGCCAGCCCCAGCAGCGAGACAAAGGTGGCCTTGCCCGCCGCCGCATCCTTGCCCACCGCCTTGCCCAGTGCGACCGCATCGCCGGTCACATCCAGAATGTCATCGGCGATCTGGAACGCAAGGCCCAGCGCCGTGGCATAGCGGCGCAACGGGGCAGGGTCAGCCCCGGCCAGCACCGCCCCGGCCTCTGCCGCCCAGCAGATCAGGGCGCCGGTCTTGTTGGCCTGCAGGTCGGTGATGGCGGCAAGGGTCAGTGGCGCAACGGCACTTTCGGCCGCGATATCCTGCGCCTGCCCCAATACCATCCCCTGCCCCCCCGCCGCGCGGGCAAAAGCGGCTATCAGCGCCAGCCTGCGGTCAGGCGGGCCAAGCGCCGGGTCGGTCAGCAGTTCAAACGCCAGCGATTGCAACGCATCGCCCACCAGGATCGCCGTCGCCTCATCCCATTTCACATGGACCGTGGGCTGGCCGCGCCGCAGCGCGTCATCATCCATCGCGGGCAGGTCATCATGGACCAGACTATAGGCATGCAGCGCCTCGACCGCTGCGGCAGCGGCAACGGCGGCACCCGGCTGAATGCCGTGAAGCCGGGCCGATTCCAGCACCAGAAAGCCGCGCAGGCACTTGCCACCCGCGACCGCAAATCGCATCGCATGGACCAGCGGCAGGTCGGGCAGCGGGGCAAGCGCCAGCACAAGGCGCGCCTCGGTCGCCGCTGCCGTCGCTGCCAATGCCTGGGGGAAATCCATCGCGGCCAAAGCCTAAAGCCCGGTAACCGGCACCATGCCCTTTGGCACCCCGCCTTCGCCAAGGGTGATCTGCGACACCTTTTCCTCAGCCTCGTTCAGCCGCTTTTCGCAATGGTTCTTCAACGCCGCGCCGCGTTCGTAAAGCGTGATCGACTGATCCAGCGGCACGTCGCCGCGTTCCAGCTTGCTGACCACCGCCTCCAGCGCTGCCATCGCCTCTTCAAAGCTCATGTCTTCCACGGCCTTGTCACTCATTCGCCCCGCTCCATCAACACAGCCACATGTGCCGCGACACAAGCGGCGAGGGCGTCAAGATCATATCCGCCTTCGAGTGTCGAGACAACGCCGCCCTGCGCATGGTCATCGGCAACATCGCACAGCCGCTCGGTGGCCCAGGCGAAATCCGCCTCGGTCAGCGACAGGTTTGCCAGCGGATCAGCATGGTGGGCATCGAACCCCGCCGAGATCAGCAGCAATTCCGGCGCAAAGTCATCCAGCGCGGGCAGCACCAGCCGCTCCATCGCGGCGCGGAATGCCGGGCCATCGGTGCCGGGGGGCAAGGGCACGTTCAGCACATTGCCGCCGGTTTCGGGAGCAGCCCCGCCGCGCTCAGTGGCGGCCCCGGTGCCCGGCCACAGCGGCGACTGATGGGTTGAGATGAATTTGACCCGGGGCTCATCCCACAGCAGCGCCTGAGTGCCATTGCCGTGATGGACATCGAAATCCATGATCGCCACGCGTTGCAACCCGTGGTGGTCGAGCGCGCGTTTCGCCGCCACGGCTACAGTTCCGAACAGGCAAAACCCCATCGGCAGCGCCATTTCGGCATGGTGGCCGGGTGGCCGCACCGCGCAAAAGGCATTGCGCACCCGGCCCGCCAGCACCAGATCAACCGCCGCGATGCAGGCCCCTGCGGCGCGCAAAGCGGCTTGCAGGCTGCCCGGCGACATGTGGGTATCGGCATCCAGCGCGATATGGCCATGGGCGGGGGCCTTCGCCCTGATCCCGGCGATATAGGCCGGGTCATGCACCCGCGCCAGTTCGGCATCGTCGGCCAGCGGTGCCTCCAGTCGGAGCAGCCGGTCGAATTCGGGATCGGACAGCGCCTCCAGGATCGCCTGCAGCCGCTCCACCCGTTCGGGATGGCCAGCGGGGGTGTGATGGCCAAGGCAATCGGCGTGGGTCAACAGGGCTGTGGTCATCGGCAAAGGCTAGTATCTGCCCTCGCGTCCGACAAGGGCCGACTTTAGCCGGGTAGCGCCAATTCGGCCGTTAGCGGCACATGATCGCCCAGACCTGTGCCGATCCAGTGCAGCGGGTCACCGAGTTCAAAGTGGTTCAGGCGCAAGCCGCCTGACGCAAAGATGAAATCGATATGGAAGGGCCGCGCCGCGTTGCGCAGGAAAAAGTGGGTTGCCCGGGTTTCCGCACCGAAATCCTCGGCCATATGCTGGTGATACAGACTGCGGATCCCAGCCCTGCCCAGTTTTGCCACCAATGCGGTGGCGCGACCGGTTGCCTTGACCCGGTCAAACCCGGGATTGAGGTTCAGATCGCCCAGCACAATCCGGTGCGCAGCCCTTGGGCGGCGCAGAAACCGGGCAATCGCCTTGGCTGCAGGGGCGGTGTAGCTGCCCTGTGGCTTGACCCATGCGGCAAGGATGTCGACAGTACCCAGCGTCAGGCGCTGAAAACATTCGGCCCCATCGGGCGCGGCAAACGGATGCTGCATCAAGCCGGGGTGGCGGCAAAAGGTGGCGATGCCGCGCGCCGAGGATGACGGCGTATAGTGGGCGGCAGCAAATCCGGGGGCCAGCGCGGCAAAAGCCGCCCGGCGTACTTCGCTGACCACGATCAGATCGGCGGCGATACGGTGAAACAGCGCCGCCTTGCGTTCCAGCCCGTCGGCACAGTTCCATGTGGCGATGCGAAGCGGGGTCATGGCGGCGGAAAGCCTGTGGGATCACGGGTGGCGGGAAAGCAGATATCCAGACCTGAAGGAAACCTGCGTCTTCAGTAACAAAACAGCGGCACTACCGCGTCGCGCATCGTGTCGGGCAGGCCGCGGCCGATGTCGATGTCGATATCCTGATGCGGCGAAGGCACCGGGGCGACCCCGGCAGTGTCAAGAAAATCCACCAGCGCCTTTGGCGGCACCGCGAAGTTCATGTTTTGCGGCAGGGTGCCGGTCTGGTCGAATATGTTCATGTCGTCGATCCGGCTGACCACGACGCCGACCACATCCCCCGATGAGGTGATCAGCGGCCCGCCTGAATTGCCGGGCTGCACCGGGGCTGAAACCATGATCCGCACCTGTGACGGGTCGATCCCGCCCAGCGCGCTGACATTGCCCCCGGTGACCGACAGGCCCTGGTTGAGCAAGCCAAGATACGGATATCCCAGCGCATAAACGGTTTCACCCAGGTGCGGCACCGCATCGGGGCTGAGGTTGAGCCAGGTGGCGGAGTGTTGCGCCGGTTCCAGCACGGCCAGATCAAGGTCATTGTCCATCTTGCGGGTCGCCACCGGGCTGCCGTTTTCCAGGCTCATCGCCTTGCAGTCATTGGCAACATGTGCGGCTGTCACCATGAAACCGGCGCTGATGTAAAAGCCGGTACCGGTGCTGGAGGCATCTTTCGGGTTCAGGTCAACCGGCTTTTGGCGCGGTTCCGCCTCGGCCACTGGAACCGCCCCTGCCAGCGATGCCAGAACCCCGGTCGGCGGCAAAGCAAGATCGGGCGCTTTTCCCGGCGCGAATGACAGGGCAATCAGCGCCATCCGGCCAAGCTGGTCAGGCTGCGCTGTCAGCATCAGCGTGATGAACCCGTCGCCAGCCCGGTCTGACCGCAGATAGGCGCTGGCACCATCATTCAGCAGCACTGTCGTCACGATCTGGTCGGCAGTTTCGGTCTGGAAAGGTTCAGTTCCCTTTTGGCGGCGCGCCTTCAGGACACGATGCGCCGTTCTGGTTTCGGCAGCGGCGGCATAATCGAAATTGATCGACAGGCTGCCATCTTCGGCGTCCCATGCCAAGGCCGAGGGGTTGGACATGTCGCGCAACAGGCTGGAGGGCAACGCAAAAGACCGGTCGGGCGAGTCGTAATACACAGCGCGCCAGCCGCTGTGTCGCCGTTCAGCCTCGAATGCTGCCACCAGCGGGGCGATCTGGCCAAACCGCGGTTTCGCGGTGCCATTGGCTTTGGTAGTGTAGGCCACCAGTGCCTGCTGGCTGGCATTACCCCACAACCCGTCTACCGGCCCGGAATAAAGCCCCACCAGCACCAGTGACGATTGCAGCACCCGCAGTTCCTCTGCCTTCAGTTGCGCTGGATCAAACGCCTGCTTTGACCAGTCGCGCGCCTGTGCCGGGGCGGCAAATGCCAGTAGGACAAGGCACATCAGAATTTTGCGCATGGCATCACCCGGCCAGAATTTTGCCACAGCCTAACCGAGGTGCACCGCAATGCAAAACAAGTTCGCTCAAAGGTCTGATTGTTCTGCCAGACACTGCGTCAGGTGATGGCGTCCAGGCGTTCCTTGGTGATTTCACCCGGAACGATGGTGATCGGAATGGGCAGGTTGCCCGAGGATTTTGAAAGCTGGGTGACCAGCGGCCCCGGCCCGGCCTTGTCGCTGCCCGCCCCCAGAACCAGCACGCCGATGCTGGGGTCTTCGCGGACCTGCGCCAGAATTTCCGCCACCGGTTCGCCTTCGCGGATCACCAGTTCCGGGTCGACGCCCTGACGGTCGCGCATCCATTTGGCGAATACCTCGAAATGAGCCACGATCCGTTCGCGCGCCTCGGCCCGCATCACATCGGCGACACCGATCCAGTGCTGATACTCCTCCGGCGGCACGATGGAAAGGATCTGCACCCCGCCTCCGGTATGCGAAGCGCGCAGCGCGGCGTAGCGGATCGCGTTAAGGCATTCGCGGCTGTCATCCAGCACCACCAGGAACTTGCGCATCATCTTCTCCGCGAGGCTATGGCCCCGAACAGGGATCATGGCCGAAACCGGTGGCGCGGCGCAAGCCCCGCAGTCTTCGGCACGGCAGTCTTCGGCACCACAGACTTTGTCACCGCAATCTTTGGCACCACAGACTTGATCCCTGCAGACTTGATCCCTGCAACGCTCGGCGTTGACATGCCGGTGCCGACAATTACTGCTGTCCCCTCAGCACGGCCGATCATGGCACCATGGGGGGCCAGATGGACAGCACCGAATTGCGGCACTGGTCCGCCAGGGCGGCAGCATGGGGTCTGGCTTGCCGCGAGGGGCTGAGTGACCACACGGTGCGGGCTCAAACCCTGCCCGGTGCGATTGCTGCACAGATTGCCCCGGAACAGGGCCACGGCATGGAGGCGATCCGGGAGGATCTCACCGCGATCATTCCCTCCGGCATGTCACCTTGGCAGAACCCACGCTTTTTCGCCTGTTTCCCGGCCAATGCCGCGCCGGTTTCGGTGGTGGCGGAATATCTGGTCAGCGCGGTGGCCGCGCAATGCATGCTGAGGCAAACCTCGCCTGCGGCAACCGAGCTTGAAACCTGTGTGATGGTTTGGCCGCGGCAGGCACTGGGTCTGGCAGATGGTTTTTCCGGCGTGATGCAGGACAGCGTGTCGTCGGCAACTTTGGCGGCTGTGCCGGTGATGCGCGAACGTGCCTTGCAGTGGGCCGGGAACCGCGCGGGGCTCAGTGGCCAGCCGCTCAGTGGCCAGCCGCGCCTGCGGGTCCAGGCGTCAGAGCAGGTGCATTCGTCGGTGGACCGCGCCTTGTGGATTGCCGGGATCGGTGCCGACAATCTGGTGCGTATTCCCACCAAAGGCCCGCTTTGTGGCATGGATCGTGCCGCCCTTGCCACTGCCATCGCCGCCGACCGCGCTGCAGGGATGCTGCCTGCCGGCATGGTTGCCTGTACCGTCGGCACCTCAATCGGGGCCGGTGAACCCGATAGCCGCCGTGGCAGCGGTGGCAAAAGCCGAAGGGCTGTACCTGCATGTCGATGCCGCCTCGGCCGGTTCTGCGATGATCTGCCCGGAATTCCGGGCGTTGTGGCAGGGGGTGGATGCTGCTGACAGCATCATGGTCAACCCGCATGAATGGCTGGGGGCGCCGTTCGATTGTTCGGGGCAGTTCGTCCGCAAACCGGCGGAACTGGTCAAGACACTGACGATCCAGCCGAAGTATCTGAAAACCCATGGACAGAGCGGCATCGTCAACACTTCCGAATGGTCTGTTCCGCTGGGTCGCTGGTTTCGCGCGCTGAAACTGTGGTTCCTGTTGCGGTTCCATGGGCTGGTGGCGCTGAGGGCCATGATCCGCATTCATGTCGTCTGGGCACGGCAACTGGCAGAAAGGGTTGCCCATCGGGGCTTTGAGGTAGCAACCCCGCCGATCCCGTCCCTGTTCAGCTTTTGCCTCAAAGGCGGCGACAATGCCGCGACATTGGCGCTGGTACAGGCAATCAATGACGATGGCCGGATTTATCTGACGCAAACGCGGGTGGCGGGGCAGCTGGCAATCCGGTTTGTGGCAGGGGCTTTTGCAATGACCAAAGCAGATGCAGACATCGCCTGTCGGATGATTGTGGAACTGGCGGAGGCGGCACATTGACCGGGGTGCAGTTGCGGCGATAAACGGCAGACACCTCTCGGCACTGCGGATCTTGTCATAAGGCCGGGACGGATTTCCCGGTCTTGCCAGCGGGCGGCGGAATCGGCCCGGTACAACGGAAAGATCCGGGGCAAGGGGCCGCCGGGTTCGGAATGGCCCGGCGCTGCATCAGCCACGGCATTGCCCGCCTGCTGTCGGAGCGGTTGATGTTGACCGTGGGCGCCGGCACCACGTGTCTCTGGATGTCACCTCGTCGGCCAGCGCCACGCCGGTTTCAGCGGGAAGCGAAGGGTTCCCGCCAGCGACCTGCCACCCCGGGTGCTGTTTGACCCATCGCTGACCCGAAGCCGCCCGATCCACAGCCGCGCCACCGGCGGCAACGTTCAGAACTCGCAATCCGACAACTGGCTGACCTGCTCCGCCAGCGCCATCGCATCGGCGGGGGCGGAAATGCGGGTTTCGCGGGCAGGCATGGCAGGCTCCCCGAACGATGCAGTATTGCTTTGTCTCAAGCGGCAACGCGGGAAGATCCCATAGCTATCCCCGCTTTTTCGCCTGTTTCAGCCCCCGCCTCACCCCGCGCGTCGCGGCAGACTGCATGGCACCGGCCAAAAGCGCCGGCAGGCTCCAGATCAGCCCGAGAAACCCCCAGCCCAGCGCCACCAGCGTATCAGAGGCGCGCAGGGTCGCGCGCAGAAACCGGCTTTTGCCCATCAGTTCCAACCGGCCGACGGTCTTTGGCCCCAGAGCTTGGGCGGCATTGGCCAGCGCCCTCGCCTCGGTCGCATCATCGACATAGCGCAGCAGGTGCAGGGTTTGCGGCACCGACAGCTTGCCGCCGATCCGCCCGATCTGGTTTGCCACATCGACCACAGGGCGGATCACCTCCGGTCGCAGGGCCGCGCGCAGGTCAGCAGCCCCGGGCCACCACGGGATGCGCTGCCAGTCGATGCCGCGCCGTGCCGCATCCATCAGCAGCGCAGTCAGACGCGGCGACAACAGACCCATCTTCAGCGCCAGCTTGCCGATACTGGCACCCCCCTTTACCAGAGCCGACGACCCGCCGGTCACCACCAGCGCCGCCTCTGCCCCCAACCCAACAGCGGAAAAGGTCAGGTTCAGCTGATCGACATCTTTGCCAACCGCCCAGTGAAAGCTTTCCACCCCGATTCCGGCGATATCGCCCAAGGGCGTCAGCACCATCGGGGCTTGGCAGATCAGGATCCCGCTCAGATCGCAGTTGGCAGCGTTGACCGCACAGGCCAGACAATCGCCGCTTTTCGCCAGCCAGCCGCTGTCCTCGGCCCATGCGGCATCGCGCTGCCGATGATAGGCGGGCGACAGGGTCAGACCCTGATCCGCTGCCACCCCTTCCACCGCCTCGATCGCCAGCCAGTTGCGCTTGTCAGCCGCCAGAAGGGCCACCAGCCGCGCCTCGATTTCGGGGGAAGTGGCGTTGGCCGCCAGCCAGCGGTCGGTTGCCGCCACGATCTGGGCGGCCCCGCGATCAACCAGCGGCGTCAGCCCGGGCGTTTGCCGGATCGACCACAGCGACCAGCCCGACAGCGCCAGCGACGCCATCAGCAGCAACGACAGGGCGGTTCTGGCGGCCTGTCGCAGCATCACCCTACCGCCGTTTTGACCGGATCATGCCAATAATATCATAGGTCTGTTCCAGGATGGGCCGGGCAATCGCCTCGGCCCGTTCGGCACCGCGGCCCAGTATCCGGTCGATCTCGCCGGGGTCCTGCATCAGCCGGGTCATCTCTGCCGAAATCGGTGTCAGCTTGGCCACTGCCAGATCGGCCAGCGCCGGCTTGAAGCTGCCGAACGGTTTGCCGCCATGCTCGGCCATCACCTGCGCCACACTCATATCGGCCAGTGCAGCGTAGATGTTCACCAGATTGCGCGCCTCTGGCCGGTCTTTCAGCCCCTCGACACCATCGGGCAGCGGTTCGGGATCGGTTTTCGCCTTCCTGAACTTTTTGGCGATGGTGTCGGCATCGTCGGTCAGGTTGATGCGCGAGAGGTCCGACGGGTCGGATTTCGACATCTTGGCGGTGCCGTCGCGCAGGCTCATCACCCGGGTCGCCGCCCCCTCGATCACCGGCTCGACGATGGGAAAGAAATCGACGCCGAAATCATGGTTGAATTTCAACGCGATGTCGCGGGTCAGTTCCAGATGCTGTTTCTGGTCTTCACCCACCGGCACATGGGTGGCGTGATAGGCCATGATGTCTGCCGCCATCAGATCGGGGTAGCAGAACAGGCCGACCGAGGCCTTTTCGGCATCTTTCCCCGCCTTGTCCTTGAATTGGGTCATCCGCTGCAGCCACCCCATGCGGGCGACGCAGTTGAACACCCAGCCCAGTTCGGCATGGGCGGAAACCTGTGACTGGTTGAACAGGATCGAGCGTTCCGGGTCGATGCCCGAGGCAATGAATCCCGCCGCCAGTTCGCGGGTCTGCTGGCGCAGTTTGGCGGGGTCTTGCCAGACGGTGATGGCATGCAGATCGACCATGCAATAGATCGTCTCGATCCCCTCATCCTGCTTTTGCGCAAACCGCTTGAGCGCCCCCAGATAGTTGCCCAGTGTCAGCCCGCCCGATGGCTGGATGCCCGAGAATATCCGCTGCGGAAAGCTTTTGCCGGCAGGTTTTGCGGCCTCGGCCATTGCGCGCTCCAATTTAGGTCAGTGCTGGAAGTTTCTGCCTGCATCGCATATCGCCGGGGGCGCGTCAGGTCAACAAAAGGCAGAAGATGGAACGTGATCCCAATGCGCCGCCACTGAACCCCTTGCCGCCGGTGGTGTGGCTGCTGGCGCTGCCGGTTGCCGCCATCGAGATCGTGCTGGGTCTGGGGTCACGCGGGATGATCGGCGGGGCCGATGCCATCGGCTGGCGGGTTGCGGCGTTCGAGCGGTTTGCCTTTCTGAATTCGGTGTTCGACTGGATGGTGGAAAACCACCGCTATCCGGCAGAGCAGTTGATGCGGTTCCTCACCTATCCCTTTGTCCATGGCGGTTTCACCCATGCCCTGTTCGTCGTTGTGTTCATTCTGGCGCTGGGCAAGTTTGTGGGCGAAGCGTTCCGGCCTTGGGCAGTGCTGGCGGTGTTTTTCGGATCGGCCATCGCCGGGGCGCTGGTCTATGGTGTGGTGCTGAACGATCCGGTGCCGCTGATCGGTGGCTTTCCGGCAGTTTACGGGCTGATCGGGGCGTTCACCTTTATACAATGGGTGGCAGCCCGCATCACCGGGCGCAGCCAGGCGCAGGCCTTCCGGCTGATCGGGTTTCTGCTGGCGACGCAACTGCTGTTTTCGGTGCTGTTCGGCAGCAATACCCAGTGGGTTGCCGATGTTACGGGCTTTGCCACCGGCTTCCTGCTCAGCTTCATCGTCAGCCCCGGTGGCTGGGCGCGGGCTTTGGCGCGGATCAGGGGGCAGGCTTAGCGGCTGCGCCGCGCCGCATCGCTGCGCGAAACTCGGCAAGACGGAACGCGCCGATCAGGGTGCCGGTGCCGAAATAGGTCACGATCCCCGCCGCTACCAGACCCAGCAGCGCAAGATAGCGCAGATGCGGGCTGTGCAGCGGCCCGTCCAGCAGCACCGCCAGCGCCGCCAGCACCACCCCCATCACCAGCGCCGCCACCAGCATCCGGGGCAGCCGGGCGCGGAACCTTGCATCCGGCGCGGTTTGCGGCCCCATGCTGCGTGAGCCATGCCAGAGCAGCGCCACCATCACCCAGGCCGCCACCGTCATCCCGATCGGGGCCGCCAGAAACCCCGCCACCGGCACCAGTGCCACCGCCAGCCCGGCGTTGGCAAACAGGCACACCAGCGCATAGCGGAACGGGCGCACGGTATCTTCGCGGGCATAAAACAGCGGCTGCAGCACCTTGTGAAGCACCAGCGCGGGCAAGCCGGCGGCATAGATCACCACCGACAGTGCGGTTGCCGCCGTATCGCCCGCGCTGAAGGCCCCGCGCTGAAACAGCACCTGCACCAGCGGCGTCGCAATCACCATCAGCGCCACGGTAGCGGGGATGGTCAGCGCCAGCCCAAACTCGGCGGCGCGGTTCAGCGAGGCCTGCCCGCCCGCAGCGTCGCCTGCCCTGAGCCGGCGCGACAGGTCAGGCAGCAGCACCACCGCAATCGCCACCCCCACCACCCCCAGCGGCAGTTGATACAGCCGGTCGGCATAACTGAGCCAGGCCACCGCGCCGTCAAAGAAGCTGGCAACCTGACGCCCCACCAGCAGGTTGATCTGGCTGACCCCACCGGCCAGCATCGCCGGGGCGGCGACCAGCGCCAGCCGCTTCAGGTCCGGCGTCAGGCGAGGGCGGCGCGGCATCAGCGGATAGCCCGCCCGCGCCGCTGCCCACCAGACCAGCGCCAGTTGCCCGACACCCGCGACCGGCACCGACCACGACAGGGCGATGCCAACCGGCCAGCCCTGCCACAGTGCCAGCCCGGTTGCCGCGAGCAGGCACAGGTTCAGCACCACCGGCGCCACCGCCGCAGCCGCAAACCGCCCGGTGGCGTTCAGAATGCCCGACAGCAGCGCGGTCAGCGAAATCAGCAGGATATAGGGAAAGGTTATGCGGCCAAATTCCACCGCCATGCCGAACCGGGCATCGCCCTGAAACCCGCTGGCCATCGCCCAGACCAGCCAGGGCATCAAAATCATCGCCAGCGCCATGACAATGCCGACCACAACCGCCAGCCCGCTCATCGCGTCTGCGGCAAATCCGGCGGCATCGTCGCCGCCTTCCAGCTTGCGGGCGAACATCGGCACAAAGGCGAGGTTGAACGCCCCTTCGGCAAAGAACCGGCGAAACAGGTTGGGCAGCGACAGCGCGATCAGAAACGCCTCGGCCACCGGGCCGGACCCCAGCGTGGCGGCAAAGGCGATATCGCGGGCAAAGCCGAATATCCGGCTGAGCATGGTCCAGCCGCCAACAGTCAGGATCCCCGCTACCAGCCGCACCTGCGCCATTACGCGCCCACCCACAGGATGGCATCGGGCATCGGGGGGTGGCTGCGAGTCATGGTCATTTCAGGCTTTGCCGGATTGCATCAACAGGATCCCCGCAACCGCAAGGCCCATGCCGCCATATTGCATCAGCGACACCTCGCGCCAGCCGCCAAACAGGATCAGCCCGAGAATGATCGACGAAATCGTCAGGGCACTGTCGATCGGCGCCGACCCCACCGCCAGCCCGATCCGCGCCGAATGTCATGAAGATGACCGGCGAAATAACCAGCAGCACCGCCAGCAATGCCCAATTCCGCCCGCCCTGCCCCGCCCAGACCGTTGCCACCGCATTGGCTGTCAACGCCAGGGCGATGTTGCCGACGATCAGTGCCCAGATGGACATGGGGTACATCAGGTCAACGCCCTTTCGGCACCATCGACAATCGCCTGCCGCAACTTGCGTTCCAGGGTTTCCTGCCGGGGTTTGGCGTGCAGCTTCAGCCCGAACATGTCCTTGACATAGAAGCTGTCAACCACCTGCGCGCCATAGGTGGCGATCACGGCGCTGGCGATATAGATGTTGTTGGCCGCCAGCGTCCGCGTCAGATCATACAGCAACCCGGGGCGGTCGCGGGTATCGACCTCGATGATGGTGTAAATCTCTGATCCGTCATTGTCGAAGGTGATCGAGGTCGGAAAGCGGAACTGGCCGTCGCGCTTCTTGATCTTGTCACGGCTTTTCAGCGCCTCGCGCGCCACCACTTCGCCCTTGAAGGTCCGCTCGATCATGGTGCGCAGCTTGGGCAGCCGCGCCGCCTCATAGGGGGCACCTTCGGCATCCTGTATCCAGAACACGGCGGTGGCATAGCCGTCTTTCGAGGTATAGGTCCGGGCATCGACCACATTGGCCCCCACCAGTGCCAAAGCCCCGGCAAGGCGGGAAAAGATGCCGGGATGGTCGGCAAGGGCAAAGCAGGCGCGTGTCGCATCGCGGTCGGGATCGGGCTTCAGGTCGATGCGGATCTCGGTGTCGGGCAAGCCGCGCAGCAGCCTGGCAAAGACCGCCTGGGTATCGCTGCCCAGCCCTTGCCAATAGGGGCTGTAGTGCCGGGCAGTTTCGGCCTGCAGATCGGCTTTTGGCCAGCCGGGCAGGGCCGAAGCCAGCGCCGCCTTGGCCTCATCTTCGCGCTGCCCGCGGTTGACGGCTTCCAGCCCGGTTTCCAGTGCAGTTGCGGTATCGCGGTACAACTGGCGCAGCAGCATGGCCTTCCAGTTGTTCCAGGTGCCGGGGCCGACACCACGGATATCGCAGACGGTCAGCACCGTCAGCAGATCCAGCCGCTTGCGGGTTTTCACCGCCCGGGCGAAATCGCGCACCGTGCGCGGATCGGCGATATCGCGCTTTTGCGCGGTATCGGACATCAAGAGGTGCGTGCGCACCAGCCATTCCACGGTTTCCGCCTCGTCCCCCGTCAGGCCGAAGCGCGGTGCCAGCTTGCGGGTGATCTGCGCCCCCAATACCGAGTGATCCTCGGGTCGTCCCTTGCCGATGTCATGCAGCAGCATCGCCAGATAGATCACGGTGCGGTTGACGCCATCGGCCAGAATTCGGCTGGCAATCGGCAGTTCCTCGACCAGTTCGCCGCGTTCGATCTGCGCCAGGGTCGAGATGCACTGGATGATGTGCTCATCCACCGTGAAATGGTGATAGACGTTGAACTGCATCATCGCCACGATCCGCTCGAACTCGGGGATGAATGCGCCCAGCACGCCCAGTTCGTTCATCCGCCGCAGCGCCCGCTCCGGGTTGCCGTGGTTCAGCAGCGTGTTCAGAAAGATGCGGTTGGCCTCGGGGCTTTCCTGCATCGCCTCGTCAATATGGCCCAGATTGGCGGCCAGCAGGCGCATCGCCTCCGGGTGCAGCAACAGGCCGGTCCGCAGCGCCTCTTCGAATATCCGCAACAGGTTCAGGTTGTCGGCGAAAAAGCTGGCCGAATCGGCGACTGACAGGCGGTTCTGCACCACGGCAAAACCGGCCCTGGCCTTTTTGCGGCGGCGAAACAGGCCGACCAGGCCCGGCACCGATTTTTCGTGGCTGGCCTCCAGGGCGGTCAGAAACACCCGTGTCAACTCGCCGACCCTTGTGGCATGGCGAAAGTAATCCTGCATGAACCGCTCGACCGCGCGCTGGCCATCATGGTCGGTGTAGCCCATGCGCTCCGCCACCTCGACCTGCAGGTCAAAGGTCAGCTGATCCATCGCCCGGCCCACGACGTAATGCAGATGGCAGCGCACCGCCCACAGGAATTCCTCGGCACGGTTGAAGGCAGCGTTTTCATCCCCGGTGAACACCCCCAGCTTGACCAGCCCTTCCACGTCATCGACGCGGTGGAGGTATTTGCCGATCCAGTACAGCGTTTGCAGATCGCGCAGCCCGCCCTTGGCTTCCTTGACATTGGGTTCCAGCACATAGCGCTGGCCACCCTGGCGTCTGTGCCGTTCGGCCCGTTCCGCCAGCTTGGCCTCGATGAATTCGCTGCCGGTGTTGCGAAACAGCTCTGACCACAGCCGGTCCTTGAGTTCCGCCGCCAGTGGCGCATGCCCGGCGATCAGCCGGTGTTCGAGCAGCGCGGTGCGGATGGTAAAATCGTCGCGGCCCAGCCGCAGGCAGTCTTTTACGGTGCGGGTGGAATGGCCCACCTTCAGCTTCAGATCCCACAGCATGTAAAGCACCGATTCAATAACGCTTTCGGCCCATGGCGTGACCTTGTAGGGCGTCAGGAACAGCAGATCGACATCGGAGTGGGGGGCCATCTCGGCACGGCCGCAACCGCCCACCGCCAGCACCGCAATCCGTTCCGACGCGGTTGGGTTTGACAAAGGGTGCAGATGGCGGGTTGCAACATGCAGGGCAGCAACGATCAGGCCATCGGTCAGATGCGCCTGGGCGCGGATCAGGGGGCGCGCGGCATGGGGGTTTGCGGTGAACGCCGCGCGCAGCCGGGCGTTACCGGCATCGCGCGCCACCGCCAGTTCACGCACCGCCGCGACCCGCACCGCCTTGCCGTCATCGGCAGTGACGACAGCCAGATCCAGCCTGCGGCACAGGGCGTCGGCGTCGATGATCTCGGCTGCCGGGCAGATCAGGTGATCGGGCACCGCCAGCCTTGGCGATGCAGATGCCGGATCAGAGGCCGGCACCACCAAAGGCACGAGGGGCAGGGTCAATCACCGTTACCTGTCTGTTGATGATCTGCGCCACCGCCAGACCGCGTTCGCTGGTACCATCGGAGCGCAGCCGGAAGATACCGTTGACCCCGGCAAAGCCGCTGCCCTGGGTCAGGCCCGAGGCGGCAAGGGCATTGGATTTTCCGGCTTTGATCAAGGCCCCGATCGCGGCGACGCCGTCATAGGCAAGACCGGCCAGCGGATGCGGTGGCTCGCCGTAGGCGGCGGTATAGCGGTCGGCGAATTGCTGGGTAAGCCCGGGATCCGGCAGGGCGAACATGCCGCCCTGTACGCCGGGAAGCTCGGTGGTGCCTGCCGGAACATCCCAGCGCGTCAGCCCTACAAAGGTCGTGGTTGCCGGATCGACCTGATTTTCCGACAGAAGCTGGGTCAGCAACGGCAAGGCCCCCGCTGTGTCAGCGGTAAAGATCACCGCATCGACACCGGCACTACGGATGCTGGATGCAATGCCGGGCACCGCTGCAATCACGCTTTCCTGCGAGAACTGATAGGTGCCGGTCGCCACGACGCTGGCACCATGGCGCGACGCTGCCGCCTCGACTGCCGCTTTGCCGACTTCACCGGGCTGGTTCTGTTCATAGACCACGGCAAGCCTGCGCTTGCCCTGTGAGGCGGCATAGCTGACAAGGCGGTCGGCGATGTTGGGGAAGGTGTTGCCCAGCACAAAGACATTGCCCCCGGCGATGTCGGCGTTGTTGGAGAAACTCAGGACGTTGATCCCGGCTGAAGCAACCGCCAGACCGACGGCGTTCGACTCCTCTGCCCGCAATGGCCCGATGATGATCCTGGCCCCGTCGGCAACGG
>Ga0105049_10000240_pt1 | contig 57193 bp, 42 predicted proteins | sample MAT06_FD_78087 | JGI IMG/M metagenome (GOLD analysis project Ga0105049, IMG submission 78087) | Freshwater microbial communities from Lake Fryxell liftoff mats and glacier meltwater in Antarctica - MAT-06 | ecosystem: Environmental > Aquatic > Freshwater > Ice > Liftoff microbial mat | place...
GCATATTTCAGCAAACGATAAATGGCGGTAATAGCAGTAAACGTTTTTCCCGAACCAGTTGCCATTTGTATTAAGGCTCTTGGTCGGTTTTCTTTAAAGGAAGTTTCCAGTTTTGTGATGGCGTTTATTTGGCATTCACGCAAACCTTCAGTTTGCAAAGCAGGCAAATCCGAGAATCTATTACGAAGCGATTTGTCTGACTTTACCCATTCTCTCAAAGTTTCAGGTCGGTGAAAACTAAAAACTTCTCTTGCTCTTGGTCTTGGGTCGGTAAAATCTGTAAATCTTGTTATTTCTCCTGTACTGATGTACACAAAAGGCAAAGGCTCATTTTCCAGATGTCTGAGTTTAGCATTTGCATATTCTTCACCTTGCCCTTCGTGAACATTCATACGATGTCCTTCTTCTACACGCTTGGCTTCAATTACCCCACAAGGTTTGCCTTCAATAAAAAGAACATAGTCCGCAGGTCCAACATCTGTCAAATATTCTTTAACGGCAACACCAATTCCAGCATTCAGATTTATTAGTTTATTGCTCTGAATAACCCAGCCGCAAGCAGTCAACTGCTTGTCAATGTTATCTCTTGCTATTTGCTCTGGGTTTTGATTTGCCATTATTGTTGAAAATTAAACACTGAATAGTAATCCTAAAAATATGTAACTTGTAGGTAGTAAACAATTTTAAATATAATGAAATATAGACAATTTACAGTAAACATTCAAAATATAAAATGAGTACTTAACGTTCTAAAAAGTGATGGTGTTTTGTTTTTGACTTTTATCGATTTTGGGGAAACTCTCAATATAGTTGAGAAAGTTGAAAATTGGTTTGGGAAGGATAGGTATCTTTCAGAAAAGTCTGAATCTGGATACTCAAGAATGTTTGATTACAAGATGTTTTCACAATCCTTTCAATCTTTCTTTGTTGAGTATCCTAATTCAGACAATGATTGCTTACCGATGTACCGACAAAGGTACGGTTTCAACGATTGTGGTGCCGTTCCCTATAACGAGATAATAGATTCCATTCGCCAAATCGCTCACGCGAAATGTTACGGAAGATTCAAATGTACCTCCAACATCTTTTTGGTAAATAGTTCGAATCAATGAGCCTTTTGAGTTAACTATATTTACTTGCGACAGTTGTTCTGAAGCCAAAAATCTAACAGTTGCATACTCGCTTGAAGGATTAGGTTCGAGACATATTTCCGAGTCTATGAAAGATTGTAAAACTCCTTGTTTATCTAGGATTTCGTCAACGTTATATCTATAATTCCATAAAGTTTGTCCAGATAAACTCAGTTCTCTAACATAGCCTTTAAGAAAGAAAACAATGACTGAAGATTTTTCAGTTTTTATAGTATTTATAACTCCAGTAAGATAATCTTCCTCAGTACCCTCAGGAATATAATTTACCATTAATTTGCCTGAATCAGGATTTTCGGGAAGTTTCTTTAAACTTTCTCATCAAAAGAAATATTGTTTAAATAACATTGAAAATAATTTCGTGCCTTACGTAAAGTAAATTGGGAGTGTAAAATATATTTTCGTACAATGATGTAGATTTATTACAATATGTAATATTCTTTTTGTATATTTGTCCTTGTAAATAATTCTTGAAGAAAATCGTATGCAAAACTGTACATTTGTATACGGTTACTTGAAATCATACTTACAAGGAACTAAACAATGAAAACAGCAACAGAAGAAACAGATTTACTTTTCAACGAAAGAAACGGACGCATGGCAACATCAAAAGACAAAGACTCATTAGAGGTAATGAAAATCATCGAACAAAAGATGAAAGCCGTTGCAACTGCAATGGAACAAATTGACAAGCAATATGGGAAAGGTTCCATTATGCGTTTGAACGATGCAAATGTTGTAGCAATTGAAGCTATTCCAACTGGTTGTATTTCGTTTGACGCAGCTATTGGAATTGGTGGATTCCCAAAAGGGCGTATTGTAGAAATTTACGGACCAGAATCTTCTGGAAAAACAACGCTTTGTTTGCACGCAATTGCCGAATGTCAAAAACTTGGTGGAATAGCTGCTTTTATTGATTCCGAACATGCACTTGATGTTCAATATGCACAACGCCTTGGAGTTGATTTGAATACGCTTCTTTTGGCTCAACCAGAATTTGGTGAACAAGCCTTAGAAATTGTTGAAACCTTAGTTCGATCAGGTGGAGTAGATATAATTGTTATAGATTCAGTTGCAGCACTGACACCAAGAGCTGAAATTGAAGGCGATATGGGTGATGCTCAAATGGGATCGCACGCTCGTTTAATGTCGCAAGCAATGAGAAAATTAAATGCAGCAATTGGAAAAGCAAACACGTGTATTATATTTACCAATCAGTTACGTAGTAAAATTGGTGTAATGTACGGAAACCCTGAAGTAACAACTGGTGGGAATGCCCTAAAATATTATGCGTCTGTTCGTGTTGATGTTCGCCGTAAGGATGTTATCAAAGACGGAACAAATATTATCGGAAACAGAACTAAAGTAAAAATTGTTAAAAACAAAGTTGCTCCTCCGTTCAAAGAAGTAGAATTTGATGTCCTTTATAATGAAGGAATATCTAAACTTGGCGATATTTTGGATATAGCCATTGATACTGAAATAATTGCAAAAGCTGGTTCTTGGTTTTCCTACGGCACAGATCGCGTTCAAGGGCGTGATGGTTTACGTAAAATTCTATTAGAACAACCAGAAATTTATGCAAAGTTAGAAAAAGAAGTAAAAGCAAAATTAGGACTGAAGTAACATCTATCGATATACGTATTTATACGTAAAAATGTGAACTCACGCCGTAATATTTAAGTTTTACGGCTTTTTTACATACTTTTGTGAAATTAAAATGGTTTTTATTACTTTCATTTGGAGACATCTATGGTACGGAAAGTACTATTAGTCATCGCTATTTTTATTTCGATATCAGTGACTCTCTCTGCTCAAAGCCTATATTTGGGGCTTAATGGTGGAATAGTTCGTCCTATTAACGAAGGAAATGGCGTTGGTTCTCAAGCATTTACTCCAATTTTAGGATTAAATGGAATTTATACAAATTTATTTGCAACAGGTTTTTCTGCTGAATTAGGTGGTTGGTTTACAACAAATAAAACTACTGAATTTGGTAAATATTCTGAATATTCAACAAGTGTTATCGGTGGAGATTTAAGAGTCCGCTATTCTCCATTTAAAAGATCAAATTGGGACCCTTATATTTCGGTAGGTTTAGGACTAGCATATTATAATGTAGATTCCGTACCGTATGACGCTGACCCAAAAAATGAACTTAGTGGACTTGTTGGTACTATGCCTATTGCCGTTGGTATTCAAACTGAATTTGCTAAGCATTGGTTGTTAGACTTACAAGTAGGAAATAATTTGTTTTTTACAGATGCTATTAACCCAGCAACCGATGATGTCAACGATGCGTTTACTTCTGCAAGAATTGGTATTTTATATCGAATTGCCAAATTTGAAGAAGGTGATGATAGTGACAATGATGGGCTAAGCGATGACGATGAAGTAAGCTTAGGTTCTGACCCTAATAATCCAGATACCGATGGTGACGGATTAAAAGATGGTGATGAGGTTAAACGATATAAAACTGATCCTCTTAATCCTGATACAGATTTTGGTGGTATTGATGATGGTTTTGAGGTTGGTCGAGATACTGACCCATTAAATAGAGTTGATGATTTTGTTGTTGGACAATCGTTAAACTTCCAAGGTATTCTTTTCAGAACAAGTTCTTCTGATATTGATCCTTCGTCAGAAAAAATTCTTAACAGAGTTTTACGTATAATGACAGACAACCCAGAAATTGTAATCGATGTTATTGGTCATACCGACAATGTTGGTGACCCGGCAAACAATCTTAAACTTTCTGAAGACAGAGCCGGTTCTGTAAAACAATGGTTTGTTGGTAGAGGAGTAGCAGCGGATAGATTAACTGCAATTGGTATGGGAGAAACTCAACCTATTACTTCTAATCAATCGGAAAAAGGAAAAACTCAAAATAGAAGAATTGAGTTCAAAAGAACTAAATAAAATAGTAGAATTTGCGAGTATATTTTATATATTTACTTACTCTCCAAACGAGAGACCATTGCTGAAGGTCTCTCGTTTTTTTTATTTATATCAAAACCTTTTTGTAAGTTTGTATTATGTTTAAGTTCAATTGGAATTTGTGGAATCAATACCGATAACCCTTGTTCGGAAAAAAGTCAAGAATGCTCGTATTGTTGTTAAAAATTCAACAACTGTCGAGCTTATTGTTCCTTTGCGATATTCGCAACTAAATGTCGATTATTTAGTTGAATCCAAACGAGAGTGGATTCTCAAAGCACTTTCTAAAGTAAAACTTAGAGAAAATGCAGTTCAGTTGCAACAAAACGAACGCTTCATCCGTGGAAAAATATATATTATTCACGAACGATTAATAGATACTCCATTCATAGATTACGAACAAGCACGATTGTATGGTCGTATGAATCATTTTGAAGGTGAAGGTTTTGTACGTATATTAAAAAAAGAAGCAAAGCTTTTTCTGTCAAAACGATTACTAGAATTAGCTGATGAATTTGGATTTAGAATTAACAAAATTCAGATTCGTTCACAAAGTTCAAGGTGGGGTTCTTGTTCGTCGGAAAAGAATATTTCGTTAAATTGGAAATTATTTTTAGTACCTCCATTTGTTTGCGATTATGTACTGTTACACGAATTAGTGCATACCGAACATTTGAATCATTCACAAAATTTTTGGAATAGACTTTCGGAAGTTTGTCCTTACGTTACACAATCGCATCAATGGCAAAAACAATTTGGAAGAGCAGTGTTGCAGTTGCATACCTAATTTTAGTATTTTCTCTAAATTCTACCGTTACTGCACAACATCAAATTGGTGTTTTTGGTGGTGTAACACGTGGACTCAACGAAGGTTCATCCTTAGGCACTCAAGCATTTAACCCAACGGCTGGAATGGGTATTCTTTTCGATCATTCACCTACTGCTTCGTTTTCAGTCGAATTACAATTGTTTGCTTCACGAATTGGAACTGTAGAATTCACCGGACCGAACGATTACCAATCGAGTTTACTTTCTATTTTGTTTGTTTCTCGATATTATTTCTTTAAAAATAATTCTCACTTTAAGCCATTTCTTGGGGCTGGATTAGGTTTCACCTTCTTTACAAACGATTCTTTTCCAAAAGTTTTGCCCCCTGGTATTCGTTCATTTTCTGGGAACACACTTTCTGCACCATTGTTTCTTGGAACAACATTTCCACTTTCATCAGCATTCGATTTGGAAATTCAAACTGGTTCAATGCTTACCCTTAGCGATCAATTACATCCAATTGAAGATGGTACGAACGATGCTTGGCTTTTTCTAAGATTTGGTATATATTGTACCGTTTCGAAACTATTTATGTCAGAAGATTAACTGTTCACAATTTCAATATGAAGACAATTTTCATTATCGTTTTTACCTTTACACTGTCTTTCGTATCGAACCTTGAATCAATTTCTCAAACCTATATTGGAATCTATTCCGGTGTAGCCCAAGGCATTGACGAAAGTTCTCAGCGTGGAAACCAAGGCTTTGAACGTATTATTGGTGGGTCAATTGTGTATAATTTAAAGAACAAATCACGAATAGCTTCTGAATTATCAATTTTTTACACAAGCATTGGTACGAATGGGTATAGTGGCGACAATGACTACCATACATCTATAATTACTGGAGATTTGCGAGTTCGTTATTTTTTTAACAGGGATTTATTAATGTCGCCATATATTGGCGCAGGACTAGGTATTTCATTTTTTCAAAATAATATTCGTCCATTAAATTTGGCAAATCCTTTTCAACAAAGTTTTGGTGCATTTGTATCAGCACCAATATTTGTTGGTATGATTTACCCAATTTCAAAGTCAGTTGATTTCGATATACAAGTAGGACCAATATTAACTAATACTGATTTACTGAACCCTATTATCAATGATACTTACGATCATTGGTTTTATGCTCGAGTAGGATTGTATTTTAATGTTTCGAAATAGTTACTTCTTAGAACGTTTGCAATTCTTCTTCTAACAATTGTTGGGTATAAATACTTTTATACATTCCGCCCAATTCTATAAGTTCTTCGTGTGAACCTTCTTCTACAATTCTACCTCTGTCCAACACTATTACCTTATCTGCTAATTTAACAGCAGAAATTCTGTGCGAGATAATTATAGTAGTTCGTTCCTTTTTTACAACTTCCAACATTGACAATATTTGTTCTTCGGTTTGAGTATCTACCGCAGATAGTGAATCGTCTAATATTAGAATTTTAGGATTTCGCATCAATGCTCTTGCAATGGCGGTTCGCTGGCGTTGACCACCAGATAGCGTAATTCCACGTTCCCCTAAAATGGTGTCGTATTGTATTGGAAACCGTAGAACATCGTTATGTAATTGTGCTTGTTCACTTGCTTTTTGAACATCATATTCTGTATATTCTTGCAATGTACCCATTCCAATATTTTCTGCAATTGTTGAAGAAAATAGGAAAGGCTCTTGTTGCACTACACCTATAGCTTTTCGCAATATATCAACATCATATTGTTTCAATGGATTCGAATCAATAAAGACTTCTCCTTCGGTTACGTCGTAGAGTCTTGGAATTAACGATATAAGGGAAGATTTTCCAGAACCAACAGAACCCACAATTCCTAAAGAACTCCCCGCTGGAATTTTCAAATTTATTCCATTGAGAACTTTTGGCATTGTTTCGGAATATTGCAATGAAACATTTTTAAACTCTATTGCTCCTTTAGGTACTTCTTTTATTGGATTTTCTGGTGATTGGATATCTACCGGATGGTCGAATATTTTGGAAAGCCTTGCCATAGACGCTGCTCCACGCTGAATTAAATTTGTTACCCAACCAATTGCTGCAATTGGCCAAATCAACTGTGCTATGTAGATAAAGAATTGTGTTAAATCGCCTAAAGTTGCTCTTCCTTCAATAACTAAACTTCCACCATACCACAACGTAATGATCTGAGCAAAGCCTATTAATATTATCATTAGTGGCATTGTCGAAGATTGCCACATTGCTAAACGGAGACGCTGACGTACATATTTTTTCGACTCATTTGCAAAGGTTTCTACTTCATATTTCGATCGTGAATATGCCCGTACTACTTTCGCTCCTGAAAAAGATTCTTGTGCTGTTGTAGTAAGGTTCGAATATTGTTCTTGTACAATCTTATACATTTTATGGACTTTTTGCCCTACAAGATAGGTTGATGCAGCAATAATTGGAAGTGGTAATATTGTGTAAAGCGTTAATTCTGGGCTTACCATTATCATTAAAGTAAGTACAAATAAAAACGACGCTACCGTATTCGCCGAATACATAATCGCAGGTCCCAAGAACTCACGCACCGATGCTATATCGTTTGTCGATAGAGCCATAAGACTACCAGTAGAATTATTCGAAAAGAATAATGCTGTTTGGCGTTCGATAGCTTGAACCAACGAATTTTTCAAATCATATTCAACCAACCTCGAAGTAACAATAATCGTTTGACGTGTCATATACATACTGAAACCAGAAATTAGGGTCAAACCTAATACCCCTAAAGAATAGTAGAATACTGTTGTGGTCGTGAAGCCCGGCGTGCCTAAAGCATCAATTGCAGTACCAACTACCTTTGGTATTAATGAAGACGCTGCGTTGGCAATAGTTACAAAAACTAACCCTAACAACAGTCGGGCTCTATATTTTTTTAAGTATGGAAGTAAGGCGAGTAAAGCTTTCATTGAGTAATCTTGTAACTATGTAAATAGTGTTCCCATTTGACCGTTCAAAGTGGTTTATATTGTCTAAAACACTGTTATATACTTTGGCTGAACTATGATTTATCTAATTACTATGATTAACGTGATTTCGAACATCCTCAGGGTAATCATTCAACCGAATTAAATCATAGTTCAGATTAGTTTTCTTAGACTTACTTTGTTTATTGTCTTTTTCTGAAACCGATATAGTTATATAAATCGTTTTCGTTGAAGTCCAATCCTGTTTGTTGTAATGCCTTTATTGCTCGTGCTGTTTCTTCTAATGGGCGGTCTTCTGTCCAGGTCAAGGTGAATTTCCAAGGACATTCGTCTGCAGTGAAATCGTAATTTTTTTGGTAATCTTTTACCAACAATTGATTTATGACTCGTTCGCAACGCACCATATCGGCATAATGAATATCACTTGATATTCTATGCTGTATTTGTACTGCTGCTCGAGACCCACCCGAACGCGGCAACGACATTGTGTTCGCTTGCCCAACTGATGCAATAGCAATATCATTGTCGAACAGTTCTATTAATTGTGCGAATGCGGCGGCATTCCCACCTGCAATTTCATTGAGTTTATATTCAATGTATTCACTTGTAGAAAGGAATCCTCGTTGTGGTGCAAGGTGAAGTGCTTTTTCTGCTTCAGATATTTCTTGTTCAGTCGCTGCATCCTTGCGGATTATCTGCACTAATCCTTTTAATAATTGAATATACCCGCCAATTTCGGCAATGGTCATCCTCCGTAACAATTCCGTAAAACATATCGACCTCAAAATCCCTCCTCGAACCGGCAACAGCGTGTCGTTGTCCACGAGGAAGTCTTCGGTGGTTTGGTCAATAGTATAGATTCTTTCGCATTGCGTTCGTTCTGAAAGAATTGAAGCTCCGAATGGTAGGTGTTGTTCCGATTGAAGAAGTGGTACTTTATAGAGAATTGGTTTTGGCATTTTCCGTTGTACCTTCCATTGAATTCCCCATATAGAAACGCCAAAAAATGGAGTTTGTGCATGTGATTCTATCATCGTTTCTATTGCTTGTTGCAACCGAACCTTAGTCGATTGGGCTTCTTTTTCATCGGTAGGGTTCAGTGCAGTTATTTGCCAAGAACAACTTGTAACTGCCGTTGTGCGGATATTATAATGTCCCAACAAACGTGGATTCGACCACAGCATCGACATCGCAAACCGTAAATACGGACGTGGATCTCTGTTCAACGGATCGCTACTGTCCAATAATCGAAAGTACATTGCCAAGGTCTCTGGCGAAATAGGTAGTATCATTATTCTTCCTAAAATTCTGTAAAGAATCAAAAATACACCATTCAATACGTACGTTTTGGCTATAAGGGTATCTATTCAATTCCATTACCCCACTCACGCTTTTACCACTAAGATATCTTCGTAACGGGTGGTGTAGTTTTTACTACTTTTTTCGAGTTTGGGATGCCAAACCTTACGGGTGCCAATTGCTCCCACACGAAGTGTTCCTTTCCCATATTTTGCATTGACATTATCCATTGCATTCATAGATCCACCTTCCTTTTGGTAATTCACTTTGTGAAACAATGCTTGCTGGTGAATGGTATCGGGGAGTATGCCCGACAGCACGATTCCTGCTTTTTTATAGGAATATCCATCGCGAAATATACGATGAATACCCGTACGGGCTGCTTCGACAAGGGCAGGAGTATACGCGGTGGCTATGGGAAGCGCAACGGTTGTGCCTCCGCTATACTGTTCTTGAAATTTATTAAAGATATTCGTACGAACAAATACCGACAGGTAAAGTGCGAGTGAACCCTGCTTCCGCAATTTTTCCGCAGCCCTTGTGGCAAACGAGGCAACGGCTTCTTCGATATCGTATTCTTTTGTCATTTGGGTTCCGAACGACCGCGAGGCAATGATGGTTTTATTAGCAGGGGTAATTTCTTCCATTGTTAGGCACGGTATTCCACGAAGTTCGGTTGCAGTTCGTAGTAGAACCACATTGAATTTTTGCCGTAATAATTTATCGTCGGCTTGTTGCAAATCGTAGGCCGATACGATACCGACCGATTTCAGTTTTTTACTCCACTGACGCCCAACTCCCCAGACATCTTCTACGGCAATGGAAGGGAGTACTTCCCTTGCTTCTTCTGCCGAATTGATAACGAACACACCACCATGTTGTTTTTGTTTTTTGGCGATTCTATTGGCAATTTTCGCTAATGTTTTTGTTGGTCCTAACCCTATCCCTGTTGGAACATCCGTCCACTCAAGAACGGATTGCCTCATTTGTCTGCCGATTGCAAGTAAATTTTCTTGGGGGTGGTGGTCAACATTCAAAAACGATTCATCTATAGAATAGACTTCAATATGAGGACTAAAACTTCCTAATGCCGACATAACACGTTTGGAAATATCGGCATACAATGTAAAATTGGACGAACAAACGTATATTTCATATTTGATCACCGTTTCGGTTAATGTATGGATTGGGGCTCCCATTGGAATACCCAAATCCTTGGCTTCCTGCGACCGAGCAATAACGCAACCATCGTTGCTCGACAAAACAAGTACCGGACGTTTCCGTAACCACGGTTGGAAAATCCGTTCGCAAGACGCATAGAAATTATTACAATCAACAAGTGCTATCATAGTGTTCTCCCTATCGAAAGGAATTAATTGCAGCCACCACAACAGCCCAAATGTAGTCGCCTCGGTCTTCGTCTAATTTCGAAATTGGGTATTTCGGGTTGTCTGGCACCAAAAAAGCACCTTCGGGGGTAATGCGTAGTCGTTTCACAAAAAATTCGTTATCTAATACGGCAATGACAATATCGTTATGCTTTGGCTTCATCGATTTATCGACAAGCAACACTGCTTTATCCATAATACCAGCACCAATCATCGATGTACCACCCACCCGCACCAAAAACGACGCCGCCTTATTGCGAACAATCAACTCATCGAGCGTGAGCCGTTTGTCCATAAAATCTTCGATAAGCGAGGCAAACCCAGCACTCACACTCGAAACAAACATTGGGAGCTCATTCGAGGAATGTTCCCACCCAACAAACCCATTTATACGGGCTTCATCAACATAAAGTATCTCATCCATTGGAAATGATTCTAACATAGTGTAATAAATTTATTACAAATATACAAAAATTATTTCCCATTGACAAAGGATTTTTTTGGGGTGGGTGGAGGGGGAGGGGTCCAATAGATTAGTAGTTTTTTTTACATCTTAAAACAGGGGTCGCGCATACACGGAGTATGTAATCTTTACATACTTATGTATGAGAAATTTTCTTTATTAATATATTTAAAAATTTAAGACTATAATAGAACACTAATTATATATGTCAAAAAAATTTTATTATGTTTGAAAATGTAATAACTCAAATTTATTGAAAAGAGTGTATTATGAAACCTATGTGTCGGATGATTTTCTACTTTGAATCAACAAATTTGCTGTGCCAGTCACGTTGAGCTTACGAATGTAATCAATGATACGATAAACATACCTGATATAGGAAATATTGCGGTATTCGATTATAAATATTGGGTCAATGATAGTTCAGACACTACAGGATACATTTGTTATGATTGGGATGATTTGGAAAAATTAGACAAAAGACTATCTTAGACTGCAACAAAAGACTTAGTTAACAATTATTTGTTAAGAAATCTTACGAATTTATCTACTGACACCTTTGTCAAATGGAAAGTGATGTATACGACAGATTGCCTTACGGCAAATGTTTGTACTCTATAAAGCAATGTTAGTCATTGCATTTACATGTTGTGATAATCCTGATGATTGCACGGACATAGTAAACATGGCATATAAAGTTCCTTATGATACTATTCCAAATTTTATCGACTTTCATCAAATTGTCAAATGTAGTAAAAAGTGTTGTTTTGTAGATTTTACCGTTAAAAAAACTTATGCTTGCGGTTATGACCCTCCTCGACCCTTTCTTGCAATAGAAAGAATGAAAGTAAATGGATAATTACAACAACCTGGAATTGAGGTATACGGATGTCCACCTTCTACTACACCATCCTGCCCTCTCCCTTTGAGGGAAGAGGCCGTTCCCAACGAGATGACCGGGGACAGTCAAAAAAAAAATATACCCCTACAAAGGGTGGGTTTCGATATTGCCGATGGTTTCTTGTGAGGTTAATCGAACAAGGTGTGCCGTTCCAGAGGCAAATTTGTTCACTCCATTTGGTAACTGAACGGTGATGGTGATGGTTCGTAATGACGGAGAGGTGGAAAGCACAGGAACAATGCAGGTTCCTTGCAGGGCATTGACGATGAGCTTGGGTGAACCAACGCCTGCAGGATCGAAGGTGTCGCCGGTATCGACAGTGGTGCCGTTCACAACAAGGGTGGCAGATGCACTGTTGTTCACAGGGAAATTACTTCCGTCTACTTGCGATACTTCTACCCACACCGACACCAAATACACACCTATTGGGAATGCACGTCGAACACCAATAACTTGTTGTGGAATCACCCACGAAAATGCAGAGGTGGTAAATCCATTGCCAAGTAAGGAAAGCATATAGTAAGGATGTTCGTTTTGGCTACGAACTTCTTCGGTGAAATAATCATCGCTCAAGGAATCTTCTCGAACCGTTGCTTGAAGCCCACCTACGGTGGTAGCAAGTTCTACGGTATCGGAATTAGTATGGATTAGGTCGGCTCGAAGGAGCGATGCTTCTAATTCCAAGGCTACCGTTGCGGATTGTTCAACGGCTAATTCATCTGGGACAAATTGTTCGTTTATCAGAACCCAATGAACTTCTGTTTCGTCGAGGTAATAGGTTGCGAATATACGTTCTTGAACCCAAAGCGACGATTTATTTGCTACCCCATCGGCAACAAGGACCAATTGCCCCGGTACTATTTGGTTGTCGGTGCGAACCCAACTACCACTTTGAACAATGTAGAAACCATTTTCAGTTTCATCGGTCGTATTATATAGCACTACATCGCCTAGCTGAAGAACCACGCCATCAAGCGTTGGTGTCCCTAACTTAGTAGTTGTTTCTAAAACTACAACTCGGACAATAAGTGTAGAATTTTGTTCTATCTGCAAAACTGACGGAGTTGCCAACAAAGTAGAAACAGTGTTGGCAATGGTAGAAATTGGGGCTGAAAGGTGACGAGGCGATATTGAACGATCGGGTATAATAGCATTTAAAGGCATAACATTAGGCTCCTTGGATAAATACCGTAACAGAAGAAATTCCAGTTTCGAGCGAATGCTCGCACGAAAGAACTACCGCAAACGAAGTGGAAAGGCGGTCGGAGAGTTCTTCGGAAAACCCTAACGATGTTAAAGAAAATGGTTCGAACCGATTCCCAATTTCTGTTGGAAGCAGGTTTGATGTTCTAAACCGCAGGTGCGATGAATTGTTTCGTAAAAATGCACCGGCAAAGGCGTTGCAAAGTGTGATTCCCAACCCAGATTGGTGATATGCTTTATTGATATAGGATTCGAAAGAATGATTGGCAGATATTGTCCCCACTGTTGGTGAGGTGAAAAGTTGTTCGTTGGAAATAGCAATAGAAACAGATTCGTGAAGCCGAACCGCCACTTGCGAAGGTACGAAAGCAGAATGGCTTTCGAACGAATACAAGCTCCCATATAGGAATCCTTCCCCTGCTTCCATTGTGCTTGTTTCAGCATTATAACTATACCCAGAAATTCTATCAATATCAGGATTATCCACCGCTACAGTGAACAAATTCATTTTCCAAGGTTGAGGTAACATTGTAGAAGGTATTGGCTGTTCTACAGGGTATACCTTCGAAATTTTTCCACCAAATTGTGGTTGGGAATGGAGAAATACTTCAATATCAAAATCTTGTTCTGCTTCGGCTCCTACAATAGAACGTGTGGTAAAACTGGTAGTTCCTTGTTGTTCTGGCGAATAGTGAACTCGTACACTGCGAAGGCTTCCAGCACCGAATTCTATTTCACGCCCTTCGTCCAAAATATTGCTCGGCAAGACTACCGTAGCAGGGGAATATATCAGATTCCAATTCATTAAAAGTGTACCGCTTGCCCATTCGAAATTTGAGCTATACGTACTTCCCATTTGTTCAGTAAGGAGTCGTAAAAAATCATAGGTTGTAGTAAAGCGTTGAAACCCTTGTTCGTCGAAAAGGACACCACCAACGATAGAACCACTGTCGTGTGGTGGTTTTGTGATTTTTCCTATCATATACGGATTAGTGCAAACTGCGCCATAAGTATGTTCTTGTGTTAGTGGCGAACGATAGAACGAGAGAATTTCCCCTTCCCAAGGAAAAGCAGAACGTTCGATAGTCGCAGATTCTGAAAACAACATTTTCTGTAACATTCCTTCCATTGCAGCTATTCTACTGTCGATATATTCGTTCAGTGAACAAAGATGAGCCTTCGTATCCCAATTTCTTTCATCGTTATGAAATGGTGCTTTGGGTCCTCCAAATTCGAAATATCCATTTGTTGCAAAACCAGCACTAAAAAAGGAAACATACAGTCGGTCGACAGTTTCATAGGTTAATTCCTCAACTTCTGCGGTAAGCGAAACAGATTCTGAAAGGAACCGAAAAAGATCGACAAAAAGAATTTCCATTACCTCCTCACCCTGTTCGGTGCAACGGATTGTACTTGTTGGTATTCGTTTCATTACCCCACAAAACACCGCTTTGGATTCCCACAACAGATAAGGTGGGTGTTGCGAAACACTTGCACGAACCACCACAACAAATGGGAGCGTGTTCGCAGAGTTTTCTAAACATCTATTCCGAAATATTGTCGGTGCTTTCGTTAGATTTATTGTTATACTAAACGAACTTGTTTCGGAAAATCCGTATGGAATTGTATCAAATTCAGAAAGGATAACACCACTCGAACGGAGAACGGTATCGGGTAATTCCACCATTCCCGGGAACGGTTGTACTGAATCAAAGGCAGATGCACGTGGGTAAAAACTACAATGGTAGGACCGCCCTGAATCGGCAATAAATTCTTTCCAATAAATTGGGTTCATTCGTGTACCTCTTGCGATTGAAAAGTGACAGAAAGTTGTTCTTTCCCTTGTTCCCACAGTGATTCAACAGAAAGTGATTCTACCACTACCCATACACCATTGACTATGGAAGTGGAGGGAAAATTATCGTTGTCAGACCAACGAGGGAAGGCTTCGTCTTCGGAGCCTAACTTCAGAAATGGAGCATTGAGTATAGCTACGAATGCTCCATAAATTGATTGAGTGGTATTTCCTTCGAGTTCGTTCGTTCCATAGGGTAAACTTTGTACTTCGTAGACAAAACGAAACCTATTCGATTGTGCTTGATAACCACCTACATACATTTGTTTACTTCCAACAAACTGAATAGATGGTTTAATGCCAATTACGGGAATAGTAACGGTTTGGTACGGAGTCGGTACGGCTTTTGAAACAAAGGCTGAAAGAAGTATATTCATTAGAGAACAACCTTTCTTTGTAAATGTTTTTCGATAAGTGTTTGTAATTCTCCTCCATTTGCACGGAAGGTTCCTGATACGGAAATAGTATTGTGTACCGTTGTTTTCCTCGAATGGAGTGTTTCAATCAAATTGTCAATTTTTTTTGCAACTGTTTGTTCAAATGAATATTTAGAATTCGGTGGAAGAAATGAATTTGGTAAATGACCAGAATTCAGTTGTTGAAGTTCCGGCAAAAATGCCTTTGTACTTTGTGCATTCATAACAAATTCTTGACCGACTTCATTAATTCGAATGAATTGTTGACCACCCTTCACTAAACCACCGTCTTTGAATCCAGCGGCAGATTTTGCTAATGCTACTAACCCTTTAAAAGTAGCAGTTAGTGCAATTGCTGAGGCAATACCTGCAGTACCAAAGGACAAGGCATTTGCAGGATTAGGACTTGCTAACTGTACCCCTGTTATTTGTGCAACTATAATTGGAACCAACGAATCTAAGGCTTGGAGTGCAGTTCCGACCAGTATCTTTCCAGTGCTTTCTGCAAACGATCGCCCTTCTGAAAGCACTCTTCCCATTGTAGAAAGTAACGATGTGCCTAAGGTAGATAGTAATCGTTCAGAAGAAGTTGTCATAGATGTCAATTGTTTTTCTTGTTGTTTGGCTACAGATTCCAAAGCAGAACCCATACCTTGTAGGAAACCTTGCATTTCCGATTTTCGCCGACTGCTCCTTTGGGAATCAGCCGTTGCCTCGGATTTATAAAATTGCTGTTGCAATTGCAAATACGTTGCATAACTTGTTTTTAATTCTTGTTGTTGTTTTGCCAATGATTGTTTGAATAGTGAATTCATACGTTCATTTAATGCAGAAACAGTAGAACTAATTGTATTAGACTGTTGAAGTAATTCAGGTGGTATCATTGGTGTGTTGGTATAACGTATAAGCAAATTTGAAGGACATCATTCGTTGTATTTCGTCAAATGGTTGTTGCATATATAATTGTTGCGATACTTCATAATTTCCCTCAGCAAGTAGATAACAATTCCAAAACAACCGCTCTTCTGGTGGCAATGAGTGAATAAAGATATCGACCGTAGTAGAAATTGTTCGAAAGCAATCCCAAGAACGGTATTGAATGCACCGTGCTTCACGTTTATAAAAATCGACTACGAAAAAATTCAAGATATCGCTCCAAAATTTCTAACGGAAAATTTTGCCAATACTCGTGTTCAATTTCAGAACCGAATGCTAATTGAACTTCTGCAGGTATTTCTGTTGAATCGATTGTTCTTTTTAGTATTTCAATTGCTATACGAATTCGTTGCTCGTTTCCAAGTAAAGGAAGTGGTGGGTTTTTTAGTAACCGAAACAGTGTAGGGTTTTCTGCAACTACTTCCATAAGTGTTTCAGCACTAAGTATTGGTTGAATTTCTAATCCATTTCGCTTAAAAAGTGTGGCTAAGGAAGGGTATTCGAAAAGCATTTCCATAAAATCGACATCACTACTTGTTGAAGCATAGTCCTGCAACAATGGAAGTACTTCTTTTCGTACCGAAAGTGTTAGTATTTTTGGTTGAATACTATAAGAATGTTTCCCCCATTGGTGGGGAAATTGAAATGTAAGAGGGTGCATAATTGTGGTCAAAATGTGGATAAACTCGGTTATTAGTGGATAATTCAGTGGATAACTACCGTTGTTATCCACAATTTGTAGGAAAAAGGCTATTCTTCGGTGTAGGTGATAAACTCGATTGCCGTATTTCTTTTAGCCACAATTATGAGTGCAGATGTAGCGGTAGAATCGGGTACTTCTGGTAAGGCTGCGGCTGGAATTACTATATCTGTCGATATTTTTACTAAGGACAACGATGGTGTAATTTTGACAAATTCACCCCCTTGAACTGTATAATTTAATGTAGAAGATTTTATTAGTCCAACGCAAGCTCGGACATAATATGAACCTGGACCAGAAAAGCCACCAGCATTTGCTTTTGAACCCCTATACAATAATAAGACAAAGGAATCTGTAGCTGAAGAAGGGGTTTGTAGTTTTGTTCCATTTTCGAATGTTATAGCATCTCGTCTGCTTGGAAGATCTTCTTCGTCGACACTAAGAGCTTGGAAATACTGTAGGTGAGTTTGTGAAATTGTAACGCCTTCAATAGTTGCTTCGCTCGCTTGAAGTTGCGGTTGAATTATTTGATCGAATGTTAAACCGTTGGTCTCTTCAGTTGCCGTTAAAGTAGCAATTGAAGACCACGTAGAAGAATTACTAAGGACATCGGCAACGTTTCTCCATTGCCAAAGACTCCCATTATAACGAATATTATATAGCTTCGATGAATTACCACCTCCGAATAATACAGATTGCATAGCGTACCTCTTTGTAAAAAATTATTCTACAAATGTAGTTCTTCTACTATGGTAAGGTTGGCTATTACTGCAAAGAATTATTTTTTATTTGGCTTTGGTTGCATTGGAGGAGGAGAATTCGTGTCTGCTGGAGAAGGAGTCATCTGTGAAGGTTGCGATAAGTCTTTTGGTAAAAAAGATCTTTGAATATCAGAAGGATTCAATGCATTGACAGGAAGTGCAAACGAAGGATTTTTAATTTCTGGAGAGTTCTTAGAATTGTCAGGGCTGTCCATTCTATTGTCTAGAGGAACAGTAGTTTTTACGGAATGTAATACGTCTCCTTTTGGGATTGATGATTTAGCATTTGTAGAATCAACTACTGGTATTTGAACAATAGTATCTTTTTTATTTTTATTAGCAATAGCATAATTTAAAGAAGTACTAACTTCTGTAGTATATTCAGAAAATCCATAGCGTTGTGCAAGCATACTGTAGTAGTAAATGGCAGAATCCAAATTATTAAGATTATGTTCAAATGTCCACCCAGTAGCATAAATTGCTCTTGGTGCATAAGAAGAACGGGGGTACAAGGTAAACAGAGACTCAAATTTTCCTATTGCAACTGAATGTGAACCAATTTTACGGAAATATTGACCAGATGTAAAAAGCTCTTTCGCAGAGTCTAAAATTGCTTCATCTGTAAGTCCTAATAATAGTTTTGCCTCTTTTCCATGATCGGTATTAGGAAATGAATAGGCAATATATTCTAGCAACGAATCGGAATAATCTTCACGAGAAATTTCAGGTGCAACTGCCACTAGACCATTACGAATCAACCGCTGTTTTGCAAACAGTAAACGAGCAGATTCTTGATTTTTAGGAGGGCAAAATTTAATTGCATAATTTACATAACTCAACGACGAATCGTAATTTCCCAATTGTTCGTGAATTCTACATAGTTCGTATAATGTTGTGGCAAAGGGAACATTGATTGTGTCTACCATTGCATCTAAATGGCGTGGTTCATTAAAGAAAGCATCGACAGTTTTACGATACTCTGCCCAATTAGAGATTAAATTGTAATAAGTATTAGCAGATTCGAACACACCGGAACGAACTGATTTTGAACGTCCAAAAAATGGCAATGCTTTACGATAGTCTCCGCTGTCAATATAATCTAACCCACGTTCGAAATATTGACCCAAAAGTGCTTTTGAACCAACAAAAGCAGAATCTGCAAATTGGATTTGTTGGTCATAATAATTAGATGAATCTAAAACACGAGAAACAGTCATTTTTTCAGAATGGATAAATGACGCCCATTCATCGTAATTTCTATTCGATTCTAATTCAGTAAGTATTTCTAATGCTTCGGTTGTTTTACCTAATCTTGCTTTACTGGAAGCTTCATAGAGATACGATTCAAATGTTGCTTGAACATCTGGATCATAGGTACGAACTAAAGCAAATTCTTTTTCAGCTTGTTTGAACTTTCCTTCTCTAAATAAGAGAGCCGCTAAATCTGCTTGCCACCGAGCCTTAAGTCCGTCGTCCTCCGATTGAGCAATTGCTTGTCGATATGGTCGCATTGCTTCTTCTAGATTTCCATGAAACAACTCTAATTCTGCTATCAACCGAAAGGCTTGTGAAAGCACATCCCAGCGTTTATATTGCCAAGCAACATCAACTGTCCGTGAAAGCATTTGTCTTCCTTGTACAAATTTTCGTTGTACAATAAGGCTTTTAGAATACAAAATATGAATGTCTGGCATTACATCGCTTTCAGGGAAACGTTCTAATAATTCCTGACATTTTACTTGTGCTGGAACCCACTCACTTCTGTAAAAAAACGCAGTAGCCATTAGGTATAAAGTCTTATCGATATAATCAGATTTTGGATGTTGAGCAAGAATTTTTGATCCTTTTATGATTATGGAATCTACCTTAACCTTCACCGGCATTAGCTTGGTGTTGTCTATAATAAATTCTTTCATAAATGGAGGGATTGGTTCAGTTGTTCGATACAAGGAGAACCGACCTCTATGGGGAGTTAAAGCAATAGGGACAACCCTTTTGAGTTCATCAGCGTAGGCAAATTCGTCTTCAGAATACTGAAGAAGTTTATTCGCATTGTAATACGTATTAAAATACACCATTGAATTGTCGTACACCTTGGTTTTACAACTTGATAAAAACCCAATGATGCTGACTGTGAATAGTAGAAAGAGTATTACTTTAAAATTTTTCAATGTACTTTGCCTTTTAATCTTTCAAGTACCGTAGTAGCCACCGTGCTTGATATAATTCCTGTTGTTCAGTTATAGTTGGAGAAACAGTCAAAGTATATTCAAATGAAATTTCAGGGGTTAGTGATGTTGTATAAATTTTTCCGTCGCAAACAGCAGTAATTGCAACTTCAGTATTCAATTGCAGTTGAGAAAGTAGTGCTTCTAAATGAGAGACGTTTAGAACCTGAATACTATTGATAGAAAGCAGAATATCGTCAACACATATTCCAGCTTTTCTTGCTGGCGAATTGTCGGTTACGGTGTCGACAACAATAGAACCGTTCTTGTCGGAAAGTGTTACGCCAATTGTTCGTTTAGGTTTGAAAAGTTTGTCTTCTTTTCGTTGAGTTGCAATTGGTGTTTTTAAATATACCAACCCAAATGCAGCAAAGATTTCTTCGTACGGAAGTTCATCAGTATTATAGACCCAAGAACGAAGAACATCTTCGATATCAACTCCTGTTTCCTTAGAGATTATTTCTATAATCTCGTCTTCATTTACACCAATAGCAGGATTAGACTGATATCGTTTCCATAGTCCACGAACACCATCTTCTAAGGTTGAAACAGCATTCGAGTGAATAATGATATATAAATCTAACAACCAAAATACTATTCCACCTTTTAAATAATATGACGGAAAACGGTTTCGCATATCGGGAGAAAGTGCATACAATTTCACCCAAGCTAAAAAGCTACTATCGTGTAGAGACAACGAGAACCTTCCGGGTACTTTATCTAAAGCACCAAGATTGTCATTTGCTAAAACATCAAAATATTTTGCTTTTGTAAAGAATCCACATCGGTACATAAAGAGAGTATCATAATAGGAAGTTAATCCTTCTGCTAACCAAAGAAGTCCCGTATAATTTTCAGTTCTATAATTAAATGGACCTAATTCACGAGGTCTGATTCTTTTTACATTCCATGTATGAAAAAATTCGTGGCAAAGTAATTCCAATACTCTCGCCGTATCTTTTTCCGAAGCAAAAGCGGAAGGATCCACCGCATTCACTGAAGAACGGGCATGTTCTAAACCACCATAAATATTCGGTGAACAAAGGAGAAAAAAGACATAGCGATCGTAGGGAAGTTTGTTGTCAAACATACTAGCTTCAGTTTCCACAATGGTTTTCAATTGTTCAGCAATCCAACTACTATTTAATGTTTCATTTGTTACTAAAGCAAGTTCGTGTTTTGCTCCAAGAACTTCAAATGTTGCTACTTCGTGATTTCCGATTTCAATAATAGAATCTGCCAATATATCGTAGTTTAATGTACCGTACAACATATTCCCTTTTGTGTCAAAAACAGGTGACAATGAAGTAGTACATTTTTTCCAAACGTCCGAATCGTACTGAAATAGAATATGATGAATTTCATTTATTCTTCCTTCAACATACATTAAAGAACAGACTGGCATTACAAAGGCATGCCAACGATTAATATGTGAATTTCTCGGAGTTTTTGTATTTCCATAAATATGGTAAGAAAGAGTTACTTCGCTTACCCCTTTGGTTTGAACAACAATACAATCTTTCGAAACCCACTCAGAAGATAGTTCTTTACCGCCATAATTAGCTTTGAAATCACTTAAATCAGAAATCATATCACGAACCTTGTACGATCCCGGAATCCACGAAGGCATAATCAATGAAATAGTATCTTCGGTAATCTTCGATACATTCATTGTTACTTCCATAATGTGTTGGGAGGCTCTTGAAAAATTAAGCGTGTACGTTATTGAAGACTGTGTATGAAGTAATTCTTGGTCGGTTTGTTCTATTGAGTAGTCTGATTTCATTTTTTCTTTAGTATATTTAGCAGTGTACGGTAACAATAAAGTATAAAATTGTGTTTTATTGTTACTAAGATTTCTTATGCTAATTGTAAAACTATGAAAACCCTTCTTCTTGTTTCGTTTCTATCGATTGTATTTTCCGTTCAAATTCACAGTCAAAATCGATTTCATTCCATTAGAGAACATCAATTTTCATCTCCTAAAAAAACTATTGGGATATTAGTTCAAGGAGATACAGCAACTTTGAAAAGGGAAATTTTTCAATTTAAAGGAACAGTTACCGCTGTTGCAGGATCAATTATTGCAGCTCAAATACCTGCTGAAAGCATTATTCGATTTTCTCAGTTGCCCTCTGTTCGTCAATTTGAATGTGGCGTACGGTATACTCCTTTAAACGTAGAGTCCGTTATCCATTCTCGTTCCGACAAAGTGCATCAGGGTGTTCCACCTTTAAAAAAATCAAGCACTGGAAAAGGCGTTATTGTTGGAATTATCGATACTGGAATTGATTTTTTTCATCCTGAATTTATGGTTAAATCTGATGGCACTCGTTCACGTATTCAATACATTTGGGACCAAAACGATACAATGTCAGTACTAAAGCCAATAGGTTTCACTTACGGTACTGAATGGAATTATTCTCAAATTCAAGCAACTATCAATGGTGATTCAATTGTTCGTCATAGGGATGTTAATTATTCGTCTCATGGTACTCACGTATCTGGAACTGCCGCTGGACTTTCTGGGCATGCTCCTGATGCTGATATTATTGTTGTTGCATTAGACTGGGATCGGTCATCTTCCTTAGTTGATGCATCGTTGTACTTAGTGCAAAAATCTGTAGAATTAGGGAGACCTATAGTCATAAATGCCTCATTAGGTTCACACGAAGTACCACACGATGGGTCTGATCTATCTACTCAATTTATTGATTCTTTAGTTGCAATTCATCCTCAAGTTGGTTATGTTGTTGCAGCAGGGAATGAAGGAAACAGCCCTATTCATTGGCAGGTGCAATGTACGGATTCAGTACAAATGACATATACCCAAAGTGGTTCTATGAGTTCTTTTTTTGAGTTAAATATGAATGAGAATCTGATATTACAACTTCGATTAGATTCTATATCGTATGCAAGTGGTAAACCAATAATTACTTCATTATATACTTCTGAAGAATTAGTCTATGAACAACTACTAAAAGATTCTATCACTTCTGTAGTTTTTGAAACACTTACAAAAGATACCGTAGTTGAATTTGCTGTAGCGGCAACACTTATGGGCAATAAAAAAGAGTTACTCGTTACCACACGATACAAATCTCCCAAACACTATATTGGCTTTTTGGTGAAAGGTAAAGAAAAACTTCACGCTTGGCATTGGGGCAATTGGCTTCGATTAAATGCCCAAGATATTGGAGTTCAAGGATATGTTCCAACGGATAGTTATTATAGCCTTCGAGCACCCGGAACAGGCAAGAATGTCTTAACAGTTGGTGCGTATGTAAACAGAGGTAAATATGTAAATATAAAAGGTGACACTCTTTCAAAAGAATTGATTGCTGGAAAAAGAGCATCTTTTTCTAGCATTGGACCAACTACTGATGAACGATTGAAACCAGAAATCTCTGCTCCGGGTCAAAATGTTTTTTCTGCAAGCCCAACAACATTATTGAATAAACCTGTTAATCGGTTAGTTGGCGATAGCATTACGGCAGTAAATTCAGGAACTAGTATGGCTTGTCCGGCAGTTACAGGTATTGTTGCTTTGTATTATGAAGAAAACCCTACAACACCATTTTCAGAAATCAAGAAAAGAATTACTGCATCTGCAAATCAGGATACTTTTTCTTATGAAAACGGAACATTGCCAAATACTTTTTGGGGGTTTGGAAAAATTGATGCTTTTGCTTTACAATCTACAGTTATTTCTTCAGTTCAAAGTTCTACTGTTTCCGACTCTTATTGTTCTATTTCTTCAGTTGGAAATAGTTCTATGTATTTAAGACTTTCATTCCCTACAATAGGTGAGTATACACTTCAATTTATGGATAGCAAAGGAACTATTTTGAAAACAATTCCTTGGCAATGTTATAGCGTAGGAACATATTCAATGCTAGTGCCCTTAGATCATATTGGGTTAGTATTATTACAAGTTAAAAAAGGAAATACAGTACAATCTCAAACGGTAGGAATAAACTATTGATGTGAATTTCACTAATAAAAAAAGCGGTGTTTCCACCGCTTTTTTTATTTACCCGTAAAATTAGGAGCTCTTTTTTCAATAAATGCTTGCACACCTTCTTGGTAATCTGAAGATTCTCCTGCTTGTTGCTGGAAATCAACTTCTAATGTTAGCATTTCCTCTAAAGATAGCGTTTCACCTTTTCTAAGCAAGTGTTTTACAAAACCAAAAGCTTTCGTAGGACCTGAAGCATAGGCTTTTGCAAGTTTACTTACTGCAGTTGGGAAAGCATCGTGTTCAACAATTGAACTAACTAACCCTAATCGTAGTGCTTCATCTGCTTCAATTGGTGAATTCATTGTTGCAAATTCAAATGCTTTTGGGTATCCTAATAAACGAGGATAATAATACGTTGCACCCGAATCTGGAATTAATGCAATGCCTATAAAGGCTTCTACAAGTTTTGCTTTTCTACTCATTATTCTTAGGTCTGCAGCTAATGCTAACGAAAGACCAGCACCTGCTGCGACTCCATTTATTCCTGCAATAATTGGTTTCGGCATTGAACTCATCAATTGAATAATTGGATTGTATCTGCGTTGAAGTGAATCTGCCAACGACCGTTTTCCTCCACCGGATGGAGCATCTTTTAAATCTTGACCAGAACAAAAAGCACGTCCGGCACCGGTCAGAACAACACACCGAACATCCTCAGAATCTGTAGCAAACCGCAATGCATCTTGTAATTCCAAAGTTAAAGCTTCGTTACAAGCATTATAACTATCGGGTCTGTTTAATGTAATTGTATAAACGTTTTGTTCTAACGTTGTTAATAAGGAAGTAAATTCCATTTTATTGTCCTTTCCAATTTGGTTTACGTTTGTCTACGAATGCTTCCATTCCTTCTTTTTGATCTTGTGTAGAAAACAACATATAGAAGTTTTTACGTTCAAATTCTAACCCGGCTTCTAAAGTAGTAGAAAAAGCTTTTAAAATAGATTCTTTCACTAACATTACGGCAAGTGGAGCTTTAGATGCAACTTCTTTTGCTAATGCAAGAGCTTCTTCAAAATATATAGATACGGGTACAACTCTATTTACTAACCCTGAATCATAGGCTTCTTTTGCAGTAATCATTCTTCCAGTTAAAGCAATTTCCATAGCTAGTGCTTTTCCAACTGCACGAGTTAATCGTTGCGTTCCACCAGCACCGGGCATAACTCCGATGTTTATTTCAGGTTGACCAAATTTCGCAGTTTCGGAAGCTACAATCATATCGCATAACATAGTTAATTCACAACCGCCACCAAGAGCAAAACCACTAACCGCCGCAATGATTGGCTTTTTAGTCGTTCTGATTTTTTCCCATTTTGCAAATTGATCTCGCTTCATCATTTCAACAGTATCTGCACCCGACATTTCTTTGATATCAGCACCAGCAGCAAAAGCCTTTTCATTTCCATGAATTACTATACATCGTATAGTTGGATCAGCATCGTATTGTTCTAACGCTGCTACAATTTCAGTCATAGTTTGAAGGTTCAGTGCATTTAACACTGTGGGTCTGTTCAGTTGAATTACTCCAACTCCATCGGCTGGAGTAGACAAAAGTATAAATTGGTTTTCCATTTAACAGGTTAAATATTTTTAAATAAGTAGAAAAAAAATGGCGAGTTTTTTTAGGACTCGCCAAGTAAATTCAGGAATTGTTATTGACCTTGTCCCATTGAAAAACCATATTCACCATCAAAAGTACAAAGATTTTCAATTTTAATAAAATCTATCCCAGCTGAAGCACATTGGTCTAAGATTGCAACAATATCATGATGAGCAATTGCTTTATTGTCATTTCCCATATAACGACATCTCCAATGGTCAGTACAGAACGTTTCAGGATTACCATTTGGCCAAACTTTTAGTCCACGATTTGAAATCATAACGAGTTTCAGATTATTTGGATTTAAAGTACTTAGCTTTGCGGCAAGTTCTTCAGTAGTACCACCATGATGTACAAAAACATCGACTCCAAGATTTTCTTTCTTTGCAACAACTCGAGGTGATGCACCTTTTGCTTCAACCGCTTTAGCATCCTTGTTATAGACAACTGTTTTCAAAGTTGTTGGATTTTGGCCCAAACGAGCAATAACTGCATCAGCAAATTCTGAAGTTCCTACTTTTTGAGTCGAAATTCCTTCTTTAAAAATATCGTACGTATGGATTCCATCTTCAATAGTTTTTAACCAAGCGTTGTGGATTCGTTCAGCAATATCAGCTTGACCAATGTGAACCATCATTTGTACACCACCTAAAAGTAACCCACTAGGATTAGCCATATTTTGACCTGCTCTTCTGGGTGCAGAACCGTGAATTGCTTCAAACATTGCAAAATTTTCTCCAATATTCGCTGAACCTGCCAAACCAACAGAACCAGCAATTTGAGCTGCTACATCTGATAAGATATCGCCGTATAAATTTGGCATCACTAGTACATCGAAAGCTTCTGGAGTATCTGCTAATTTTGCAGCCCCAATATCAACTATCCAATGTTCGTTTTCAATTTGTGGATATTCTGCAGCAATTTCATCAAAAACTTTATGGAACAAACCATCGGTTAGTTTCATAATATTGTCTTTGGTAAAACAAGTTACTTTTTTACGGTTATTTCGTACAGCATAATCGAATGCATAACGAACGATTTTTTCACTCCCAGGACGAGAAATTAATTTCAAACATTGATAAACATCATCTGTTTGGCGGTGTTCAATACCTGCATATAAATCTTCTTCGTTTTCACGAACAATGACTGTATCCATAATAGGATGTTTTGTTCTTACAAATGGACTATATGAAACACAGGGGCGTATATTAGCGTACAAACCTAATGTTTTGCGTACGGTAACATTCAAACTTTTATATCCTCCACCTTGAGGTGTGGTGATAGGTGCTTTATAAAATACCTTTGTTTTTCTAAGTGAATCCCACGCAGAAGGCTCTATTCCAGATGTTTCCCCACGAAGGTAAACACTTTCCCCGATTTCTATAGTTTCAATTTCAATATTTGCCCCTGCAGCTTTAATAACTCTCAAGGAAGCGTCCATAATTTCTGGACCAATTCCATCGCCATACGCTACCGTAATTGGTATTTTTACTGACATAATGTGCCTTTCATTTTCTAATGATATAGTATTGTTCAATTTTCAAAATTATGGAAATTTCTGTGTTTTTCCTAATTATATAGGTTTGTAGAAGAAGTTCCGGTTAGTCTAATTCTACAAGTCCAACTTTTTTATAGACCTTTCGTAAGGTTTTCCGAGCAATTGTTTGTGCGTTTTTTGCACCAGTACTCATTACATCTTGAAGAAAATCTTTTTGGCTTCTTATTTCAATATATTTTTCTGAAAACGGTTTTAAAAAGGTAACTAATTGCTCGCCAAGTTCTTTTTTAAACGTTTCGAAACCAATATCTTTGAAGTCATTTTCTATTTCGCTTAAAGGTCTGTTCGATGCAATAGAAAACAACGTCAACAAATTCGAAATTGCAGGGCGTGATTCGTCAAAGATAATAGCAGTTCCCGAATCGGTTACCGCACGTTTTATTTTTGAACGAATTTCATCGGCAGTATCAGTAAGGAAAATTGTTGCCCTAGGGTTTTCGTCTGATTTGGACATTTTTTTTGTTGGTTCCTGCAAACTCATTATTCGAGCACCTTCTTTAGGAATAAAAGGTTCAGGAACTACGAATGTTGTAGAGTATGCACCATTAAACCGTTCAGCTAAATTTCTTGCCAATTCAAGGTGTTGTTTTTGGTCAGCACCAACTGGAACAACATCGGCTTGATAGAGTAAAATATCGGCAGCCATTAAAACTGGGTAAGTAAACAACCCAACACTTTGAGAAAATTTTTCCGATTTTTCCTTATATTGAGTCATTTTTGAACATTCGCCCATTTGAGCAAAACAATTTAGAACCCAAGTTAACTGAGTATGTTCTGGTACGTGAGATTGAACAAAGACAACACTTTTTTCAGGATCAATTCCAGTAGCAAGATACATTGCTATAAAATCTAATGTTTGTTTCCTTAGCAAAGCAGGGTTTGGGCGTATTGTTAAAGCGTGCAAATCTACTACTGCAAAAAGTCCTTTATAGGTATCTTGAAATTCGACCCATTGTTTTAGCGCACCAATATAGTTTCCAAGCATCAATTGATTTGTTGGTTGCATTCCTGAAAGGATTACTTTTGGGGTTACTGTTTCTTGAGACATAATGTTTTTAAGTAGTAAATGATCGAGTTAAAAAGGCGAAAAGGAACAAAAATTAGAAGTTATGAAAAGAATTCTGTACAAATATAACTAATTGAGTAGTTCTTTCGTGTAAAAACAATTATTGCTCGAACTCGTATATTGCAATGCAATCACTTCTAACAGCTTTATTCTTTCGTAATTATCTATAATGAATTTTTTAAATCCTTTTGTCCTTATTGGTTTAGCCGCAGCTGCAATTCCAATCTTACTTCACTTACTTAACCTACGAAAAACTCAAACGGTAGAATTTTCAACATTATACTTTTTGAAAGAACTTAAAAAGTCGACAATTAGAACTATAAAGATTAAACAATGGATATTGCTTCTATTGCGAACTTTGTTAGTAATATTTGCCGTATTATCGTTTTCGCAGCCTATTTACAATGGGACGATACCTTTTCTTTCTACTTTACAATCCAATAGAAGTATCATAGTGTTGGTAGACAACACATCTTCGACCGTACATTCTTCAAATTCAGGTACTTTGTTTTCAGCAATGAAAAATGATATCCGTAATGTTGTTGAAACAATGAGTGAAAGCGATGAACTTACTTTTATTCCTTTTGTTTCAAGTTCAACTTATCAATTTAGTTCGAATAAACAACAATTGTTAGAAGAAATAACGGCATTAACTCCTTCAATTGCATCGGCAACAATTTCTGATGCATTTCAAAAAATAATCGCTTTAATGGCTGCAGCAAAGCACCCATCTAACTCAGTTATATATGTATTGAGTGACAATCAAACGGCTCCATTTGAACAGTTATTGATAGATTCTCTTGAATATCAAATTCCGGTACAATCTATCTTTTATAAGTCTTATTCTCCAACTTCAATAAATGACGAACCCAATTGTTCAATAGACACTATTCAATTTAAAACGACACTTTTTCGAAGTGGAAAACCAATCGAGTTAGAGATGATAGTTTCTAATACTTCAACGAAAGAAATCAAGACAACGGTTTTTTGTCAATTTGGAACTGTGGTTGTTGGTCAACAACAAATTACTTTACAAGCAAAAAGTTCTCAAAGAATTCCTTTTTCTGTAAACAGTACTGAAAATGGAATTGTTCCTGTGAAAGGATTTTTAGATAATGATTCCTATGAACCAGACAACACGTTTTTTACAAGTATTCGTTTAAATGGGAAGCCAAATGTACTTCTAATTGGATCTGAATCTAAAACTCAATTTGTAAAAAATGCACTGCAATTGCCTGGTGGTGTTTTAACAACAATTCGATCAATTGCATCTACGGAAATTGGGAATGAAAGTTTTTCAGGTATTCAAACTGTTTTTATTATTGACCAGTTAGAATCAATTCAACCAAGTTTTTTAACGCAGTTAAGTGAAAAAGGAATTGGAGTGTTTCTTTTTGCTGATGCTTCTTTAGAGACGTTACAAAAATTTGGGCAACAATTCGGCGCAACAATTCCTTCTGAACAAAGTGGAAATCCTTTTTTACAATTTACCAATTCTGACCGAAGACATCCATTATTCCGTGGTGTATTTAAAGAAGATACAAAAGGAATGGTGGAAAGCCCCAAAATATATTCTGCATTCCCTTCGCAGGGCGGAATACCCATAATCGAAATACAAGGTGGAGCGTTTTTAAGTGAATATCGTATAGGTCAATCGAAAATTCTTTATTGTGCAGTTCCTGCAAGTATTAAACAATCTTCATTTCCTTTACTGTCGTTGTTTCCAGTAGTTTTAACTCGAAGTGTTTCGTATTTGTCTCAGTCGGAAGGGATAGGGATTTTAAAAGAAGGTGGAGTTCCAATAACCATTGAAATACCAACTTCTTATAAAGAAAGTTCTATTACTTTAAACGATCCAAATGGTTTACAAACAAAGGTTACTCCTTATTCTTTGCCATCAAAAACAGCAATTCAAGTTACTCCATTGTGGCAACTTGGAACGTATTCAATTCTATCGAATGACAAAAATCCAATAACTTCTTTTTCCGTTAATATCCCAACAAACGAACGTAAATCTATTTCTTCATCGAATGAAAATATAGTAAGTTTACTTCAAAAGTTATTACCTAAAAATAATGTTGAAAATTTACAAAATTCGAAATTGAATGAAAAATCTTTGTCAAAAGCCCAATCAAAAACAGAGTTATGGCAATTTTTTCTTACATTAGCATTATTATGTGCGTTTACAGAACTTATTGTTGCTTCTCAATTTAGAGAAGTGGCAGAATAACTACTATGTCAACACCTTCTGCATTGTTTGATTCGGTCTCTCAATTGATGAGTAAAATTAAGGATATTCAATCTTCAATTTCGCTTTTAGGTTGGGACCAAGAAGTTAATATGCCAACCGGTTCAGCTCCTGCAAGAGCAGAACATATTTCGACATTGTCAAGTATTTCTCACGAGTTAATGACAAATGACACAGCTAAAAAACATTACGAAACTGCAAAAGAGCATTTAGAGTCGTTTTCTGGAAATGAAAAAAGGTTACTTTCTTTATACATTGAAGAATTTGAACAAAACATTGTTCTACCAATGGAATTAGTTAAAGATACAGCAAAAGCTCGTGCATTAGGACAAACAGCATGGAGACAAGCTTATCATGATTCTGACTATTCATTATTTCAACCGTATTTAAAAAGGCTATTAGACTTAAAAACTGAAGCAGCAGAACATATTGGTTATAAAGAACACCGTTACGACCCTATGCTCGACAATTACGAAAAAGGGGCTACTGTTGCATTGCTAACTCCAACTTTCGAAGAATTACGTCAAGGTACAATTTCATTATTGCAGTCTGTTGATGACAAAGATGTTTATGTTAACAGAGATTTTTTACATCGTTCCTTTGAACCTTCAAAACAGTTATCGTTTGCAAAACAGATGTCCGAGCGATTAGGCTTTGATTATAACAAAGGTAGAATAGATTTATCAACACATCCGTTTTGTACTTCGTTTTCTCCCATAGATGTTCGTATAACTACAAGAGTTTCTGAAGATAAATTCCATTCTTGTTTTTTTGGTGTCATTCATGAAACTGGACACGCCTTATATGAACAAGGGATTAATCCAGAAATTTCGAGAACTTTTGCAGGTGGTGGATCATCTTTAGGAATCCATGAATCCCAGTCGCTTTTTTGGGAAAATTACGTTTGTAGAAGTGAAGAATACTGGGTATATGCCTTCCCAATATTGAAAAAAGAATTCCCTGACCAATTCTATAATGTAAGCTTAGAACAGTTTTATAAAGCAATAAACAAAATATCAACTTCTTTAAATAGGGTTGAATCAGACGAAATCACATACAACTTGCATATAATTCTACGTTTTGAAATAGAAAAAGGACTTTTTGATGGTTCTATCCGTTCAGGAGATATCCCAGAAATTTGGAATGCCAAAATGAAAGAATATCTAAATGTAGTACCAGAAAACCATAAACAAGGTTGTCTGCAAGATGTTCATTGGTCTTTTGGTGGGTTTGGCTATTTCCCAACATATTCGTTAGGGAAATTATACGGAGCAATGTTCTGGAACCAAATAAACAAAGATATTCCGAAGACGAAAGATATGATTGCTCAAGGCAATTTTACAGAAATTTTACAATGGTTACGTACAAAAATTCATACATTTGGAAGAATGAAAACACCTCAAGAAATAGTGATGGATGTAACCGGTAGACCCTTAACTGCTAAAGATTTTCTAGAATACGCACAAAACAAAATTAATAGAGTCTATGCCCAATAATAACTTATTTAAATTTCTTTTCCTGTTAAATGTGATTTTGATTTTGATTTTAACTTCACAGTTTTCTTTTGCTCAAAAAGGTGGAAACTTAGCAGATTGTAAAAAATGGGTTAAACAAACTTTAACGGAATTACCCAAAGGGGATGTTGCATTTGCTACAAAGTACTTTCGTACCCCATTTCTAAGCGGAATTGGTGCAGATGCTTATTACACCTATGATCGATCTTCAACGAAGAATGAATTGAACTCTGTGGTCAAAAAGTATTTCACTAGTTGTATAATACAACTCAAAAAAGGCAAAGGTCTTACAATTACAGAAGTATCTGTAAGTGAAAGTACTTTGCCGTATTTATGTAATTCGTATGAGTACAAAGAGGTTGATGGTGATGGTAATCGTTCATTCCCTAACGAACCCGTTCCATATGCTGGACTTGTTAACGAAGGCGACCAAGTCTTTATAGTTAGTTCACCTTGTGGTCCAAAAATAGATTATTTCGACTATAAGCAAATTGTTGAACTTTTCATCATTTTTGATGTTAAAAGTAGAACCTACAAATATTGGGCTGCTAACAAAGGATTATAATTCGTTTCAGATAACTATTTCAAAACTTATCATTTCTAACGTATCATTTATGAAATCTCGCATTTTTTCTTCGACCTTTCTTTTCGTACTGTTTGTTTTAGTAACAAACGGTACCACTACATTCGCCCAAACTGGCGGCACAAATGAAACGTTTAAAGCTTTTATAGAAGAATCACTTATAAAGTTGAAAAGTAGCCCTGCTCAATTTGAAGCAGAATGTCTATATTTTCCTATGGTTTTTGGAAGTGGAAATGGGACTGCTTTCACATATGATAAACTTGAAACTATTTCAAAAGAAGATATGGTTTATTACTTTTCAAAACATTTAAAGCAATTAAGTAAAAAAAACAGCTTTACAATCAACTCTTATAAAGCTTCAGAAGAAACTATGACTGCATTTCAACATGGATCGGATTATGACAATTCAGAAGCTAATAAAAAACCAGTTTATTCTTATTCTGGAATAATCAACTCTAATGATCTTGTATTTGAAATGATGTGTAATTTGCCCGATGAGACTTTTGTTATTTGGTATGGAATATTTTTAGATGACACCACTGAATTTAAAATTTGGGGTGCATTGTACGGTATGTAAAATACCTGTTTTCCTGTAATTAGAAAGGGGAGTTAGTCCCCTTTTTTTCTGTTCACAAATTGTTGAAATGCTTCAATTTCAGTAAATAGTTCCGTAGGATAGCCTTGGCATTTAGCTTGGTCAATATCATATTCTGAAGCGACGTCCACATCGGAAATTATGCATATTTTTTCATTTACAGAATAGGTAATTCTCCATAATTTGACTGATAGAATGAAGTTGTTTTCACTTAATTCTTTTATCCGTCGATACGAATGAGGGAATGGATCTTTAGACAATGTTTCCACAACATAATCATAATTACTTGGCGATACTTTTTGAAACATTTCCCAATGTATTTTACAATTTTCTACTATTTCTACTGCAAATATTGTACTCATTTTCCCTTCCATCCATCCAATTGTTGCATTTGGAAAAGCATCTGCATGAGGCAGATATGGCTTAACATCTAAAATGGGTGTTCCATTTAAAAGGTCATTTGAACCAACAAATATTTTTCTTCCTTTTATTCCAATCAATGGAACAACCGAAATTCCTAATGGGTTAGGACGGTGAGGAGATCGAGTTGCAAACGTACCTTTTTTTTCTCTGGAAAGAGGCGTTAAAATTCGAGGTTTAGTAAAAGTATTACCTTCAAAATAGGAAACTATCCAAATATGAGAAAACCCAATCAGATCTTCAATAGCTTGTTCGAAATTATTATGAGGTTCTAATTCTATAAAAGCATCGGTGGTTAAACTATTAACAGCTTGACGTGGTAATTCGTACTTCGATGTAGGTTTAGTACGAAGGTATCCAATTGCAACAATGGAAAATTCTTTCACCTTTAAACAATTTAAGAAGAAGTACGAGATTTTCTGTCTGCTATATATGCAGAAAGTTTTGTGTAAAATTGTACATTGAGTTCTTTTAAAAGTTCACTTTGTTCAGTTGCTTCGTCGAAATAATTTCTTTGAGCCATAATTATTGCATAGTTAAACCGAGCTCTTGCAAATTCAGGATCTAATTCAAATGCTTTTTTGTACGACGCTAAAGCTGTTTCGTATTCATTTAGTTGTTCATAAATTATTCCAAGACCAACATACACGTTCGGTTGTTTAGCATCGATATGCAGAGCTTGTTTGTAAGAATCGATAGCTGCTTGATAACGCTTCAATTGAGTGTAGGCCAGCCCAATATGTACAAATGTTTCTGCTTTCCCCGGAGAGAGCTTAATTGATTGTTTAAATGAACCAATTGCTTTGTTATAATCACCAAAATGTGCGTCAATGACACCAAGATAATAATGGGCATCAGAAAGATCGGGCATAATCTCGATAGCTTTAAATAAATTTTCACGAGCTTCATCCATTTTATTCATTGCTCGTTGAGTAATTCCCAAACGCAAAAGAACTGTTGGAGAATCAGGTTTCATTTCTTTGGCTTTTTCAAGAATTTCAAGTGATTTTACAAAATCATTTTTTTCGAAATAGGTAAATCCTAATCCTGCATACGCTTCTATATTGTTTGTATTTTGCTTAATTGCTGCCGTAAAGACTTTAATCGCATCATCGAGTTGTCCTTTTTTTGCCAACATATTTCCAAATTCTACTTTAATGGTAGAAGTAGATTGCTGTGAACTTGCTGCCAGACGCATAATGTCTAAGGCATTTGAATCTTTCCCTAATTTAGAATAGATTATACCTAAGGTTACAATTGCTTCTTCGTTGTTAGCTTGGATTGAAACGGATTTTTCTAAATCTAAAAGTGCATCAGATAAATTATTTAATCTAAAAAACACCATCCCTCTTAGAAAAAATATTTCTGCAGATTTATCACCAATCTGAATACATCGACTATAGACTTCTATTGCTTGAGGTATTCGCTTTACTGTCATGTAACATAGAGCAATTTTTAATAATGCTGGTATATATGTAGGGTTGTTTCTAACTGCAACTTTAAAGGATTCTAAGGCTTGTTCATATTCTTCTAAGGCTAAGAAGGTCATTCCAATATTATAATGCGTAGCAAAATAACTTGGGTCGATTTCTAATGCTCTTTGAAAGGATTTTATAGCATTAGAATAATCTTCTACTGCATTGTAGACTATACCTAAACTATTATAAGCATTCAAAAATTTAGGTTGGGCCTGAATTGCACGAACTAAATTCCGTAACGATTCTTTATGTTCTTTAATATGATAATAACAAAGACCTAAAGCATACAAAGCTTCTGCATTTTTAGAATTATTCGCAACAACTTTTATAAAACATTCTATAGCATCGGAAAACTTCCCAATATTCTGATAAGCAGAGCCTAAATTATAGATAGCCTCAAAATATTCTTTATGTTGGTCTACAGCTCTTTGAAAACTTACAATTGCAGTTTCAAAATCTTGTAGAGCCACTAAAATAGATCCAAGTACATTGTAGGCAGACGGATATTCTGGTTTGTTTTCAATTGCTTTTTGAGCAGATTTTGCTGCTTTCGCATATTCTTCTGTGTTATAATATGCTACTGCTAAATTATACCAAGACTTCGCATGTTCAGGTACTAAGGAAACGACTTGTTCGAATTGATAAGCAGATTCTTTCCATTGAGATGAACGAATCAATGTTACACCTACTTCAAAGTAGTGCAATGCATCGCCTGTTAATCCTTTTGTTTGATCTTCGTTTTTAGTTCCCGAGGAAAAGAGATTTTTGAACATTTTGAACCGAATATGAATTGTTGTAGAGTAAAAATACTAAAATTTTTTGAGATAGGATATAGAACTTGTTTAAAAATTCTAATCTGACAATGCGGCTACTCCGGGCAATTCCTTACCTTCTAAATATTCTAAGGTTGCACCACCACCTGTAGATACATGGGTAACTTCTTTTTCTAAGCCAAATTTATGAATTGCCGCAGCAGAATCACCACCACCTATAACAGTTAATGCCCCATTTTTTGTTGCCAATACAATTGCTTCAGCAATTGATTTCGTTCCATATTCATAATGAGAAAACTCAAATACTCCCATTGGACCATTCCATAGAACTGTCCCCGCTTCTTTGATGATTGATGAGAATAATTTCTCAGTCTTTGGACCAATATCTAATCCCATTTGTCCTTCTGGAATTGAAGTACAATCATAAATTTCAGCCGTTCTGTTGTTTGAAAACTCTGAATTTGTTCGAACATCTAATGGCAACACCAACGAAACATTGTTGTCTTTTGCTTTTTGAATTAATTCAGAAGCTAATTCAATTTTATCTTCTTCAACAAGTGAAGTTCCAGTATTATAACCCATAGAACGTAAGAAAGTAAACATCATTCCTCCGCCTACAATAATAGAATCACATTGTTGTAAGAGATTTTCAATGACGTCAATTTTTCCAGATATTTTCGAACCACCTATTACAGCAACAAATGGTTTTTTGGGATTTTCTAACACCAATTTAAGAATAGTCAATTCTTTCTCCATCAAAATTCCAGCGAATCTATTATTAGGAAAAAATGCTGCAATTCCTACTGTTGAAGCATGAGCTCTGTGTGCAGCACCAAATGCGTCATTAATATACACATCTCCATTTTTTGATAATTGTTCTGCAAAACCAGTATCGTTTTCTTCTTCTTCTTTATAAAAACGGACATTTTCTAAAATGGTGATAGAACCAGATGGTGAATCTGCAATTGCTTTTTGCACTTGTTCGCCAATACAATCATTGATGAATATTGTTGGAACTGCTATAATTGTTGATATATAATCCGCAACAGGTTTTAAAGAATATTTAACATTTTTAGTTCCCTTTGGTCTCCCAAAATGTGACATTATTACAATTTTGGCATTCTTTGATAAAAGGTAATTTATGGTCGGTAAGGTTTCTCGAATTCGCTTTGCGTCTGTAATTTTACCATTTTCATCAATTGGAACATTAAAATCTACTCGTAAAAGAACTGTTTTATTTGAAATATCTGCATTTTGAATTGAAGCTATCATTTTGAAAGTCCTTTATAGTTAAGAAAAGTTTAATGTACTACAAAAATACAATTGATTATTGGTTCTTCAATAGTTTTACCAAAAATAACGTCTTTTTTTTGTATATTTACTGAATATTTCCACTCAAAACAACTACTTCATTCTTTACTTTCTTACCTATGAGTACAACAAAAACATCGATGGATTCTATACTTTCTCTTTCAAAAAGGAGAGGCTTTGTTTTTCAATCTTCTGAAATTTATGGAGGATTGAATGGATGCTGGGACTACGGTCCATTAGGCGTTGAATTGTTACGAAACATTAAAGAATCTTGGTGGAAATCGATGACCTATCGCGATGATATTGAAGGATTAGATGCTTCCATTCTTATGCACCCGAAAACTTGGGAAGCTTCTGGACATCTTTCACAGTTTTCTGATCCAATGATTGACAATAAAACATCGAATGCTCGGTATAGAGCCGATACGCTTATTGAAGAATATATTACTCGTTTACGAAACAAAAATAAGACCCAAAAAGCTGATGCACTTGAAGAACGTTTGGAAAAGGTTTCAACCAACGAAGATTATTATAACATTATTATCGACGAAGCAATTCCTGACCCGGTAAGTGGTACTGCAGATTGGACTGAAGTTCGAAATTTTAACTTAATGTTTAAAACATTTTTAGGTCCTACCGATGATTCAAATTCCGTAGTATACTTACGTCCTGAAACTGCACAAGGAATATTTGTAAATTTCAAAAACGTACTCGATACTTCTCGTCAAAAAATACCTTTTGGAATAGCACAAATTGGGAAATCGTTTCGAAATGAAATTAATACAAAGAATTTCTTATTTCGGACAAGAGAATTTGAACAAATGGAAATGCAGTATTTTGTTAAGCCTGGAACACAAAAACAATATTTCGAAGAATGGATTTCTATTAGAAAAGATTGGTACAAACGTTTAGGGATGAACGAAGAATCATTACGATTTAAAAACCACGAAAAACTTGCTCATTATGCTGATGCAGCTGTGGATATTGAATATTTGTTCCCATTTGGTTGGGGTGAAATTGAAGGTATTCATTCTAGAACTGATTTTGATTTGAAGAAACATCAAGAATTTTCTGGAAAAAAATTAGAATTTGTAGATACCGTTACCAAGGATCGTTTTGTTCCGTACGTTGTAGAAACTGCGGCAGGTGCATCTCGGAATTTTATGGCTTTTTTGTGTAATGCTTACGACGAAGAAACCGTTACTGACGATAAAGGTGGAGAAGAAACTCGAACAGTTTTACGGTTTAGTCCCGAGCTTGCCCCAATTACTGCAGGTGTTTTTCCATTAGTTAATAATGCTGATTTATTAGAAATTTCTACTAAATTGTATAAAGATTTGCAACAGAATATGAAGGTTCAGTTCGACAAATCAGGAGCAATTGGGCGAAGATACAGACGCCAAGACGAAATTGGAACTCCATTTTGTATAACAATTGATTTCGACACACTCGAAGACCAAGCAGTAACAATTCGAGAACGAGACTCAATGCAACAAGTAAGAGTTTCCTTAGATACTATTAAGTCTTATATTCAATCTAAATTATAATAAAAATGAAGATTTCTGTTTTGGGTGCTGGAAGTTTTGGAACATCTATGGCGAATGTCCTTGCTACAAATGGTCATACAACTACTCTTTGGGCAAGAGAACCGCATTTGGTTGAAGAAATACTCAATACCCATCAAAATTCTACATATTTACCCAATGTTCAATTGCACAACGAACTTTCTGTAACTACTTCTTTTGCTGATGTTCAAGATTCTGATTGTACATTTTTAGCTATTCCCACACAGTATATACGTTCTACTTTTGAGGAGTTTTCATTCGATATCACTTCACCAATTGTAGTGAACTTATCGAAAGGAATTGAAAAAGGAACTTTGTTTCGTGGCAGCCAGATTATTCAAGAAGTTGGTTCTATTGAAGAATCGCGTTTTTGTTGTGTTGCCGGTCCTTCACACGCAGAAGAACTTGCCCAATCGATACCAACTGCAATTGTAGCTGCTTCGAAAAATGCAGAAATTTCAATTGCTGTTCAAAAGATAATTACTAATTATTTTTGTAGGGTTTACACTTCTTCTGATGTAATTGGGGCTGAACTTGGCGGTTCGTTAAAAAATGTCATAGCAATCGCTTCTGGCATCATCGATGGTTTACAATTAGGAGACAATACAAAAGCAGCAATGTTTACTCGTGGATTGGCTGAAATTTCAAGGCTTGGCGTTGCTTCAGGTGCTACAATGAGTACCTTTTATGGTCTGGCAGGTATAGGAGATTTGTTGGTTACTTGTAATTCGCAACACAGTAGAAACCGCTTTGTGGGTGAACAAATTGGTGAGGGGAAAAAACTTTCAGATATTTTGGCTGGTATGAATTCTATTGCTGAAGGGGTAGTTACTACTGCTTCAGCTTTTGAACTTTCTAAAAAAATGAATGTAGAAATGCCCATTACCGAGCAAGTATATAGAATTCTTTTTGAAGACAAAAATCCTTCTGTTGCTATGACCGATTTAATGACAAGATCTTCGAAATCAGAAATTTAGTATTAAAAAACATAATCCGAGTGTTCTTGTTTGAGTAGATTAAATAATGATTTTAATCATTATATACATGTTTTGTAAAAAATCTGAAGTTGATTCCAAATTATCAAATCAACGTTTTTTCTAATGCTTAGATAAAATCAGTTTGTATTAATTAACCTTTTAAATATCAAATGAAATCTGTAGATATATCGTGTAAATTTTTTTTATGGGTAAATAAACTTGTTTTTTGCAGTTTGCTTTGTATGGTCTTCCCACTTTATGCTAATTCGCAAATTTCAATGCAAGAACTTGTAAATGGAGATTCTAGAACTTGGGTTTTGGATTCTGTTAAGACTACTTCTGGTGAACATCTTCAGTGCGACGCTCAATTGACACTTATTTCTGGTAATAACGTTTGTTATTACCGAGGTGATAATTTCGAAGTTATTAAAAACCCCAACTATCCGGAAGGCAGACAAATCAGTTTCAAAGGAACGTGGATATTAGAAGAACGTCCTGAAAAAGTTCTAACATTAGAATTCACACTTGCTGATGGGTACAAAAAAAATCAACAAACTCAAATTTTTATTATCCGTGAACTTACTGCTTCTACACTTGTTGCTACCACAACCATTACCTATGGTTCTACTATGGAATATAAACAATACGCTTTATTCTTTCGTAACATTTTTACCGTACCTTCCTTTGAGCCTTTCTTTAAAGACTTCACTTCCGCCGTCGTAAAAAATAATACCAAGAAGATATTGTCAAATATCAGTTTCCCATTTTATTCATACGATTTACCATTCCTTTGCAAACTTGCTAAAAAGAAAGTAAAACCCGAAGACCAACAAAATGAATTTTCAGAAAAAGAATTTTCTAGGTACATACCTTGCCTTTTTACCCAAAATGTAAAAAAACAACTCCAGAACTTTAAGCCAATTCGAACGGAAAACGACAATATTGATGAAGATTTCTTTGGTGTCAGCTTCACCTATACATTTCCATTCTTTAGGAGCAAATCTTCGTTACTTTGGTTTGCCTTTGTCTACAACGATGAATCGAAAGAATGGAAACTCCGTATGACCGACAACATTAGCTTTGAAGTAGACCAAGAGTAACTCTACTTGTATTGGCAAGAAAAAATTATTTAACAGATAATTTACTAAAAAGCCACAATTATGGGGCTTTCGTCTTTATTGTTTGATAAATTTTGAATGATGAATACGTCTATCTTTAAGAGTTTTTTTGACAAAGTACACACCATTTGCAAATGGGCGAATGGAAACATTATTATAATCATTTTCCACTTTAATAAGTGTTTCGCCTTGAAGATTTACTATTTCGATTTCTTCCAAAAGTTCTGTATTCCCTTTTATTGAAATAGTTTGCGAGGCAGGTAATATATTTGCAACCACAGTAACTAAATTATCCTCATTTTTATATATGTTTTTGTACTCCCTATTTTTTTCTATTGCATCATTAATTCGAAATGAAGACCAATAACCTTTCGAACATTTATACAAATACTTTCCTGCAACCCATATATCACCATTAGATGCAATGGCTACTTTAGGGGAAATTGCAGAATGTAAGGAATCTAATACGCCATTATTCGTATAGGTGGTTGGTGCAAATGTCCACTCAACATTTCTAAATGAATTGGTTTCCATATACCTCCTACAGTTGTAGAAACAACTGCAACTTTATTTTCATTCACAGCGAGATTATTTATTATTCTGTATTCGTCTCCAAAAATAAAAGGAGAAACAGTTTGGGCAGTGGATATTGAAGTTCCCAAAAGAGCTGAGATCACAAATAAAAAGATTCTTTTCATAGTTATACCTTTCAATTATCACCACATCCACTTTTGCAAGTCGATGGAGTATTCATGGGACAAAGTGGATTATTTACAGCCGAATACGAATTGGTATATGTTAGAACACTAAAGTAGATCATAACCAAAAAGGCAAAGAGGTACCTCGTTCGAAATTTTTGGAGGAACTGAAGAATTGAAAAAGTTCTTCTACTGTACTGTACTCTGTACTGAGTGAGGATTTTTGGAGCTATGCTCCAGTGAATTTTGGGAAAGCATACATCACCTACAGAAAATAATATATAAACTATATTCGATAATTTGCCATATTTTTTAAAGTAACATTACTAATATACAACTACTTTTCATATTCCCAACTTTTTCTCTCCAAAAAGAAAATATTTTTTTTAGCTAAGGGCATACGAAAACAAAAAAGCCCCATAAAGGGGCTTTAATAAAGGAACAATACTGTAAAAGTATTAGTTTGTCATTTTATCGAAATTTATAAGCATCGAAAATCTCATTGTGTTTGCCAATGGATGATTTTGTTCAATGGTATTGATAAAACTGAAATCTAATTGGAACATATTATATTGAACACCTGCTCCAAAGGTTAGGAATTGACGTCCACCAATACGAGAAGGCTCAGAAAAGAATCCAGCACGAAGGGCAACCGCTTGAGCATACCAATATTCAGCACCAATAGAAAATTCGGCTCCAGGAGTTTGCCAAGCAGTTACTAATGAAGTTGGAAGTGGATCAGAACCAAGTGAATCTCTTTTTACTAATAACTTAGAAACATCGACGGCAATTTTCAAGTCGTTAAATTCATCGTTTACCAATTGAACTGCTGTTCCAACTCGCAAATTGGTAGGTAGAGGATCTGCTTCACGAATGTAGGTTACTTTTGGTCCAATATTCTGAAGATTAACTCCAAAAGAAAATCGATCGTCTAAAAATGTAGGTTTCCAAAGTGTTGACAAATCAAACGACAATGAAGTTCCTGCCCCTGCACCAGCACCACCAGAAGTGATTGGAGAAAGGTTAGAGCGTATGTAACGAACTTGCACACCGGCACCAAGGTTGTCGGCAATAAGTGTTCCGTAGGACAAGCCTATGGAAAATTCATTTGAACGAAATTTTCCTAAAACTGTTCCATTTTCAGAAGTTCGAGTAAATTCACCAAGGTTCATTAGAATAAAATTTACTGCAACCATACCATTTAATTCACTAAAGTATTCACCATACGTTCCATAAGAATAATATAAATCTGCATTGAATTGAGGCAACCAACGTGAAAAAGAAAGTGATATTTGACGTTGATTTTCCATAAATCCCATTCCACCTGGATTCCAGTATACTGCATTTACATTATCTGCAATGGCAGTTCCTGCTTCACCCATACCTGCAGCTCTTGCGTCAGGTGCAATAAGCAAAAAAGGAACGGCTGCTCCACCGGCTTGAGCTGAGGCAACTTGATTCAATAAAACAAAAGAGAATAGAAAAAGCGATAGGTGACGCAAGTATTTCATTCAATTAGCTCCAAGATTATAGTAAAATTTTTACTTAGAAAATATAAAATTACCCATTGTTTCAAATCGTTGATCTGAACCAAAAGGTTGTATAGAAATAGTGTAATAATAAGAACCTTGAGTAATTGTCAATCCACTATTGTCGGTTCTATCCCAAGAGATATCACCAGATTGGAGAGTCGAAATTACTTTTTCAAGATTTTTAACAATTCTACCATCAGAAGCGTACACAGTCACTTGTGCAGTAAATGCAGAAGAAAATGTGTGGGTAAATCTAAAAAAAGTAGTTCCAAAATCCACAACAGGGTTTGGAAGTGTCAAAGATTCGCTAATATACGAAGTTGAAGACGCAACAGTTTGAAAAAACGTCTCATTTTCTGAAAAATTATTCAAGACGTCCCATGCTCTAACTCGAACGGAATGTTTCCCTTCACTAAGTCCAAACAATGGCGTTGTTGCAGTTCCACTTCCAGTAGTAGTAATTGAACTACGAAATGTATTCGTAATATCTAAGGATTTGGGGCTGTTGTTAACCCAGACTTGTATTTTATTCCCAATTCCTGCACCAGTGGCATTAACACCAGTTTCGTCGCTCAAATCCACAATTAGCGTTGGTACTGAACGAACGATATCGTTAACTCTAAAGGTTCTACCATCTAAATATAAGTCTATTTTAGGACCTTCGTAATCGGTAAAAACTTCATCTGAAATTCCAGAAACAACAAATTTATTAGAATATCCAATTGCGTGATCACCATTTTGAGAGTTTGAATACAAATATAATTGACCTGGAGTATTTGTAAGTGAGGTTACTTTTGGAATTACAAATTTTGCAACAAAGTCACCATTTTGAACTGGGTAGGCTCCTTTGTGCAAAATCGAACCATAGCGTTGAACAGAAAATGAATTATTATATCTGTCTTTAAAAGAATCGTTTAAAGGAGATGAAAACATTGAAAGATTTACTAAACCATTATAAGGATAGTCTAAAGTTTCGTTTGTTTTTAATATTCTTCCTTTAACAGTTACTGTAGAAAGTGAAAGAATAGGTACAATAGAATCCACTACAGAAACTGCGTTTATCTCGTCTAATTGAATTGGTTGTTCTGGAATATGTAATTTTATCAATGGATCGGCAAGAAGATAAAACTTATCATCATTGGATTCAGAACTTCCTAATTTCAAATTAAAAAAAGCTTCTCCCAAGGTTGGAAGTTTTCCAGCAGAATCTTTTTTGAAAAGTTCTGTATAAAAAGAAAAATTTAGTGCAGCATTACTTGAAGACAAAACTACACGAGATGCGGATAGAACTCCAATTGCACCACCAAACGAACTAAATGAAAGTTCTTCGGCACCTGAACGAACAGAAAATTCGTCAAATCTAGAAAAATCGCAAGTAGCCCCAGTCATAAAAAACAACTTATTTTTGTTCGTCATTAATGGAATACTTCTATCGCGGTCGAAAACTTCTTCGTGAGCCCAAACACGTGGAGAACCATGCCCTGTATAATTTACAAACAATCCACCGTTTTCATTTACAGCTTGGAGAATTGCTTCGTTTGCTTCAGGAATTTTAATCCTTGTACCTACAAGTACGTTTGGGTAATCTACTAAATAAATTTTCTTCGATTGAATATATGAAGGAATTGCAAACCTTACCAACTGTTCCGTTTGATTTGTGTGCAAATCACCTTCCCTATTAGTATAAGTAGTTGCACCATCGTCAGCAATAATTATCGCTGTTGATCTCCAAAGGTCATCAGATTGATTGTCGCGATACAATTCTAATTTAGATAAATATACATTTGCTTCTGTGTTCGAACGGAATGGTAAACGTGCAATACTTAATTCCGGAAGTTTATCTTTTTCATTTCCTAAAAATCGAACGAAGTAATCATCGGTCAAACTACCATTCACAACATTCATTGTCCCATACCCATCGTAGGGCAAGTAGTTTCTATTAGAAATATATGCCATATACGTAGTAACTTGAATTGGGTTTGACGTTGTAATATTTCTGTAATCATAATGACCAGACCCCCAAAGTAGTACTTGTTCTGGTTTTTTTGTCCAATTTTGATACGCAAAAGCCAAAAAATCACGGATAGCTGTAGGGTCATGTTGTCCATAACTAAATTCGTTGAAAATTTGTTCTTGGGTAACTATTTCAATTGTTTTACCACTATTCTTATGGAAAAGTTTATAGTTTTCTGCACTTGAAGTTAGAGAAGAATGGCAAATTACTATAACATCAGCATTTAACATTTTTGAACGTAAATACGGAGCCTGAATAGACGAAAAGTTTATTGGATTTTTTAATGCTGAAGAAAGGAAATATTTGCGAAGTTTCCCTTTTTCGAAAGATTGACGTATAGTAAACATTCCACCAATAGAGCTAACATTGCTTATTTCTTGAGGTCTTGAACGATCAGTTACATCAAAACCATAAATCTTTCCAGAAAAACCATTAAAAGCGTATTCTGTAGCACCACTATCGGTTAGAGAAGAAAAGAAATCAATTTCATTATTAATTGCAGTACATTCACGAGGGTAATGAATTTCAAAAAAATCTAAAAATCCATTTCCTTTCCCTTCATAAGAAAAACGTAATGCTGAACGCTGATCAGGTTCAATCACATTTGAAGGAAGGAAGCCAATAGTTCTTTGAATTACATGATCGTCATAATTTTGAGAATTTACCGAAGATAAATTTACTGTGGAAATAGTAGTACCATTTTCAGATGCTACTATTGAACCAGAAGTAGCCATTGTATGGCCAAGTTCCATAACATATCGAATTGTATCGTTTCGAATCAAGTTTGGCAAATTCAAAGGAATTGTTTGAGGAAACGATGCATCAATATTACGTCCGAACCATCTTCTACCAGTTGGTATTTGGTAGGCATTTCGGAGTTCTTCTTCGAACAAAAGACGATGAATATATTTAGTAGGTCTAGAAATGATTTCGTTTGGAGTTGGTTGAATAGGCGAAGTACGAAGTCCATTTTCTGCAGATCCGACCGAAAGCAGATATCTTCCACTGTTTATGTATGTATTTCTTTCTCGAACAACTGATTTAGAATTCAAAATTGTTGAATCAACAAATGCAACTGGACCACAAGCATAAAAAACTATCGATTCTAACTCTCCAGATGAAGTTATGTTGACAATAATAGGTTGTTCAATCAATTGATTATTTCTACCAACAATTTGAGATTCAGATAAAATTTTTCCACCGTTTCCATAAACTTTCAACGAAGCAATATCGGAAGAAGAAACTGAAATACCCGCATTGGAAAGCATTGAAGGTGTAATAGTGTAAATCCCTTCTGTTGGAATGTTGAAACTACACCATCTACCGCTATTAAATACTTGTTCTTTCTTTTTTTGAGAAGTTGATTGTTGGGGTTCAGGAATTATAAATTTTGGAACATTTACACCATTTATTGTGTGATCAAAAAGAGTAAGATTAACGTTTTGGTTCAAATTGTTATTTATGGATTTTTCTGAAGGTGATTGCGTAAATCGAATTGTTACGGTTATTTCGTCTGCAATTTCTGTAACAGAAGTAGTAGAATTCCACTGTGCCACTGTTACAAGTAAAGTAGAAATATGCCTGTTTCGTGAAATCCCTTTGTATTCTAACTTTGCCCAAGAATGAGTAGTTGTTGAAGTGTAGTATTCTTTCGAGGGTTCGTAAAAAACTTCGTGACGTTCGTTAATAAACCGTTGCGTAGGTATTGGTATTGGAGGAATAGAAAAAGTTGTACCAGATTTTAACGAAATATTATTTATACTAGCTCCATTTTCATTTGGAACAGTAATTGGAATGGAAACAACATATTCTGTAGGAGCACCTGCTATGGAAATTTTTTCTATTCCAGTAGCAAATACTGGGTCGATATATGGTTGGTTTTGAATTTGAATTGTATCGAAAGAAATCACTTTAGGAGTTATTACTAAAACTAATTCTTGTTCATTGGAAGATAGTACTTTAACTGCGGAGTAGTTTCCTTGTGAAGCAAAAACTGTGCAATTAATTAAAAGCATAAGTAGCGAAATAGCAATTTTCATTGGATCTACGGATTTAGTTATCAATCGAACATTGTATTTGAGACAAATATAAACACGAAGCTTTGAAAAATTTCGTGCTGAATATAAAACAAAGTTATAAAATTATAAAACAAAAAAGGTAGATTTTAATCCAAACAGATAGTCCAAAGTGATAATTACGTATAAATACGGTATTAAAGTTCTTTTGTTGTAAAGTTAAAATGTCTTCGAAACAAGTACTTCAATAAGTAATTCACAATATTATTTCGTACATTTGTAGTATGGAAAAAACCGCAGAGCAAACATCCTTCTTTAAAAAAGCTTTTGTATTTTGTGCAAGAGTGTTCCGATTTTTGTTCTTGTTATCAGTTGTGCTATCTGTTGTACTTTTTTTTATAGCACAAACAGATACATTTCGAAATTGGGCAAAACTTAAACTTTTAGAAGTTGCGAATGATAATTTACTTGGCAAAATAGAATTTGGTTCAGTTTCTATAGATCTTTACCATGGAGTTTCACTCAATGATTTTAGAGTATTAGCTGAAAACGATACTGTTGTTTCTTGTAAAGCACTTAGAGTACATTATTCTTTGGAGTCGCTCTATTTCCGCTCTGTTGCAATAGAATCTCTAATTCTAGTTGAACCCAAAGTGAAAATTTTACGTTCAAAACAAGATTCTATTTGGAATATAGAAAAAATTGCAAAACCTTCAATAGATACAACTGCCAATGAACCAATTGACTGGTATGTTGCCGTTCGCGATATACAAATCACCAATGGCATGATTGCCTTTGTCGATTCACTTTCTATGGGGTATCAACAACCTGGCAATGTAGATTATTTACATATGGTTTTTGACAATCTACAATTCCGTTCTGCATTTTATGGTCAACCTACTTTACAAAAATTTACACTTGCACTTCATACTTTATCTTTGACCGAACGAAACACCCAATTTAAATTAAATTCCCTTTCAGGAATCTGTACTTTTGATTCTACTGGAGTTGAAACCTATGGGTTAGAAGTTATAACTCCAACTACTGAATTTACGTTAGTTGCAAAATGGAAAAATATTAATTTCTTTTCTTTAACAAATGAAATGCTCTTTACAGCTCCATTTGAAGCTGTTCTTGATGCAACAAAAGCATCAGCTCACGATGCAAGATTCTTTATTCCTCCAGTTTTTATTGTCGGTGGAGATGTAACAAATGTACGTGCGAAAGCCAGTGGTTCTTTGCGTAATATGGACGTAAATTATTTAGAAGTTTCAACAAAAAAATCCAATGTTCATATTTTTGGAACATTACGAAATCTCGACAAAGCAGAATCTTTTATTTACGATGTTTCTATGGAAAACAGTGTAGGAGATTATGACGAAATTAGTTCGTATTTGCCGACTGTTTCAATGCCCAAATTACCATTTATAGGCACTTCGAAAGTTCGAAATGCTCATGTTTTAGGTTCAATAACTTATGCAGATGCAACATTCGATGGAGTAGCTGAATGTGGAACTTTTAAAGGCGAATTGGGTAGTAATTTTGACCCTAAAAAGAAACTTACCTATTATGTTAAAGGTGAATTAACAAAATTTGATTTACACAAGGTTCTACCAACAATTGAACAAGCTGAAAGAACAATACTTTCAGGAATTATAGATATAAAAGGTGAAGGCGTGACTGTTCCTGATTTGGTTACAACTGTTCAAGCCGATCTTAGTGCTTCCACTATAAGCGGAATTCCATTAGAAGAATGCATATTGAGAATGCACTCAGAAAAAGGATCTCGTTTTTATCTAGATACTTTAGCCGTTCGATTTAAAAGAGTTACTGAATTTGCACCAGAAAATCAACTTTTAGAATCCGAATTGAAAAAAGGATTTTCACTTTTTGCAAATGGAAATATTTATTTGTCGGATTTGAATAATCCTCGGTATTTACTTGAATGTAAAACAACCAATTTTCAATTAGCTCATTTATTAAAATTACCCGATTTACCCGAATATATTAGCACTGAATTTAGACTTGTTGGACATGGTTTTGATCCTGATTCGATAGAAGTTAGTGTTTTGAATGCTAAAATTCAATTTTGTTATATAAATCAAACATCTATAAAACCTTTTGTAATTCAACGTTTCCAATTAGGGTTCCAAAATAATGAACGTAACTTAGATTTTCGTTCCGATTATTTTTCTCTACTTGTTAAAGGTCAGTACAGATTTGAACCGTTAATAGCTATTTTGCAACAACATATTGCTGATATTACACAGTTTATTCAACAAAAAACAACCTTTATTTTTGATGGATCAGAGCCAATTGGTTATGATACCTTACTGTATTCAAGGAAATTAGTAACTGAACCAACGAGTGCGTATGTTTTTTTAGATGTAAAACAGAATATAGTTCCAATTTTAGCATCATACCTTCATATCCCATTTGAAGAATTACAATGCAGATTGTACTTAACAATCGATTCTAAGGACAATCAAACAATCTTAAATGTGCTTCCTTCTACATCAATTGAACGGTGCATCCTTGCTTCTGATTCAAGTTACTTTTTTGTTGAAAAAGTAACAATTTCTTCAAGTTCAATATCAAGTCCTTACGATAGAATTGACCCAATAAAGAAATTTCAAGCTTCTTTCTTTTCTGATTCTTCAATCATACTGAACACTATTGAATTTAAACATCCTTCAACTGCAGTTTCGTATACAGAGAAAAAAACAACTTATAATGTAGCCGCTGAAATTGTTTCTATTGGTAGCTTTAGCATTGAAGGTTCAATATTAACCTTACCAAATTCGTATGAGTTTTATATAGATTCATTAGGATTTGATTACACAGATAAATTGTTTTGGCATTTAAAAGAGCCTTTTCAAATACATTTAAAAAACAAACTATTCACTATAGATAGCGCTATAATTGTAAGGAGTAAGGCAGAAGAAATTAGAATTGCAGGTAGCCTAGATTTAGAAGAATTCCATAATTTTACTGTAGATATATCCTCATTCCCATTATCTGAAATTCCTCAACTGATTCCTGATAAAAAATTATTTGAAAATTTAAAAACTATTAAAGGCAATGTTGACAGGCTTTTAGTAACATTGAATAAAAAATTCACAGATCCTTCTATTGAATTTGTTGGTTCTTTTAGTTCATTAGAATTCAATGAAGTTAAATTAGGATTTGCTAATTTGGATATTGCCTACGCACAGTCTACTGTAACAGGTGTTTTTGATTTGTATAATAAAAGACAAAATACGATAAAGAGATATTTAGAAATAACTATAGATACTTTACCTTTAAATATAGGTTTTTCTGAAAGTAAAGCATTTATTATTGAAGATAAACCTATAAGAATGAGTGCTAAAATGTCCGCATTACCATTAGCAATTGTTTCGCCTTTTATTCCAAGTATCCAAAATTTAACTGGTACGGCAAAACTTGATTTAGAAATAAATGGACCTAATTTTAATTCAATTCAATATACTGGAATTGCAAAAGGAAACAACATTCGCTTTGTTTCACTTTCGAACAATATGGAATATCTCGCAGAAGCTTCTGCAAGAATTTTCAACAACAAAGTCTATGTAGACACTGCAATTGTGAGGAATAACCCTATAGATCTTTTAAACGGAAGAGCCGATATTACTGGCGAATTAACCATAAAAGATTTAAATATTGATAGTTTTAATCTTGACATTACTTCAAAACAAATTGCAATTCTATCCGATGATTCTCGAGGCTCTGCATTAGGTATGTATGGTCCGTTTGTTATTGGTACTTCATCGGAACCTCTAAAATTTTCAGGTACTTTCGCTTCACCAAATTTAGTTGGACCTGTTTTAGTAAAATATGGCAATATAGTTGTTGTTCCTAAAATAAAGAATATCAATGCAGTTTCAGAATTTGAGTATATTATTCTTGATACATTACAACGATTAGATGATTCAACAACATTCTTTAATGATTCAACAGCCTTACAAAAGCCAAAATACACACGTTTTACGAATACTGAACAAAAATCGACACCTGATGATTTACCTCAACTCTCTAAAAGCCCTTCATCATTAGGTGCTCAAAAAGCCTTTGCAGATTTAATCAAAATGGATTTGAAAGTTGATATAATTGGTGATTTTACAGTAACAATGGATCTAACAACCCCTGGAATGTTGATCCCGACTTCCTTAGTTGCTCGAATTGCACCAGGGAAATTAGTCTACAAACAAGAAGACAACAAGCCAAAGCTTTGGGGAACTATGAAGCTCCGAGATGGTTCTACCTATAGTTTTTATAGACCATTTATTGCTACAGGCACTTTAGAATTTAACGAAGAAATGTATAATCCTTCTCTCAATTTAACGGCAATAACTTCAGGAACAAGATATTATAATGAACGAAACCAAAGTTATTCTATTCGTATGGATATAACTGGTACCCAAACATACCCAGAAATAGAATTTTTCTTAACTATAGATGGTCAAGATCAAATTGGTGAGCAAGACAAAATAAAAGGTGATGCGATTATGATGATACTTCTTGGCAGAACACAACGAGAATTAGGTAGTCAAACCGCCTCTGCAGGAACAGATATAGCTTCTACATCTTTTGCAGCAATACTTTCAAAACTTGCCTCGGACTTTTTACAAGGGAGTAATGTAATTCAGAGTTTTGATCTTCAATTTCAAAATGGAAATACAAGTATCGACAATGCTCAAGTTCAGGTTGGTGGTAATTTGATAAGTGATGTCAATTGGCGATTTTCAGGAACTTTGGCAGATTTATCGACAAACAGTCTTATAACAATAGAATTTCCACTTGCTGCACTTATAGATAAAGACTATTTTCAGAATGTAGTTTTTCAGTTTACACGATCGGCAAATACCGTAACAAGTGTCAATAGACAACAAAAAGAATGGGAACTTAAAATGTTTGTCAGAAAAATTTTTTAACTTTGAATAAAATCTAAAAATAATATATGGTTTCCATTACAATAGGTCGAAGTACCGATTCAATGATAAATCCTTACATTATCCCAGAACTTGGGGACAGTAAGGTAAGTAGACTTCATGCAGTTATTGAACTTCGTGAAGATGGAAGATCGTTTATTATTGACAAAAGTGCCAATGGAACTTCAATAAACGGAATTAAGATACCTGAAAATATTCCAGTAGCAGTTTACCCGGGTGATATTGTTCAATGTTCAAATTCTGTGAACTTCGATTGGTATAGAGCTTACCAAACGGTGAGACAAATTCAAAAGCAAAAACGAGATCAAAAGAAAGCTCCTGAACAACCGATAATTTCTTCGGTTGCTGAAACACCAAAAGCTACGATAGCACCATCTGTTATTGAAAAAGTGATAGAATCACCTAAGATAGATGCACCAATACCAATAGAATCTAAGGAAAAAGAACAAGCAAAGATATTTGATGAGCCAATTGCAAAGAGAGAAAAAAAGACTTCAGTAGATATACCAGCAAAAACCACAACTAATAATTTTGCTGATCAGGCGAATGAATTTAAGGAAAAGTTTCCCCCACTGAAGGAGTTAAAGGGTGAAAAGAAGAAAATTTCAAATTCTGGTGAAACGACTGAACCTAAAAAGAACAAATTAATTGCTGCAGGGTATTTATGTGCATTGTATTCTTTTATTTTTCCAGTTTTAGGTGGCGTACCAGCGTTAATAATTAGTACCATTCTCTACAAAAGAGGTGACACCAAAGATGCTTCGTATCAGATAGTATTAGTGATACTATTAGTTTCTTTAGGACTGTTTACAGGTTTGTCGGATATAATGTTAATTATGAATCGGTAGTTTAAAGATTATAGAATTCTTTTAATGCTTGAGCTGTGTAAGAATTAAATTTCGTAGCAACAGTTTTTGGTTGCCCTTCTGCTACTAACATCCCACCTTTATCACCACCTTCAGGACCAATATCAATTATCCAATCTGCCGTTGCCATAACATGAATGTTATGTTCAATTACAATAACTGAATGACCCTTCGATACCAAATATTTGAATATTCGAATAAGCTTCGTTATATCATCGAGGTGTAAGCCTGTAGTAGGCTCGTCAAAAATAAACATAGTATGTTCATATACTTCTGTTTCTAATGCTTTTGCTAACTTTACACGTTGAAGTTCACCACCCGAAAGTTGATCCGTCGATTGACCAACAGATAAATATCCCAAACCAACATCTTGTAATACTGCTAATCGTTGAATGATTTTCGGTTCATCTGCAAAAAATTCGACTGCATCATCAACAGTAAATGCTAATACATCTACTATCGATTTCCCTTTATATAAAATTTGTTGTGCTTCTCGTTTGTAGCGAGTTCCCTTACAAACTTCACATTCCAAAGTAACATCGGGTAAAAACTGCATTTCAACCGTTACGACACCCGCACCTTCACAAACATCACATCTACCACCGGGAACATTAAAAGAATAATGCCCCGGTTTCCACCCCATTGCTTGAGAACTTTGCGTATTTGCAAAGGTTTCACGTATATAATCAAATGCTTTCGTATAGGTTACTGCCGTTGAACGGGTAGAGCGCCCAATGGGAGACTGATCTATAAGTTCTACACCAGAAAGATATTCCAAACCACGTATTTCTTCACATTCTCCAATTCCTTCAGGAATTTTTTTATTTGGATCAGTAATTGACTCTTTCCCCAATTTCAAACGTTGATACAAAGTATCGTGAACAAGTGTGCTTTTTCCTGAACCACTAACTCCAGTAACTACTATATATTTTTCTAAAGGAAACGAAAATACTCCTGATTTTAAATTATGTGTTCTGGGGTTCACAATATCTATGGATTTTCCAACGTGTGAAACTTTTTCGCCAAATTTTTTCTCACGTTGTGACTTTGGTTTTACAGCTTCTTTTATACCTATTCGAGAATTCAATTTCAACACTTTAGAATCTGGCATTTCTGCGATAGATGAATAATCTACTTTTTTTGTTCCATTCAAATAACCAGCAGTTAAGGAAGTAGTACTTTTCAACAATTCGTCGTAAGTTCCTGAAAAAAGGATTTCCCCTCCATGTCTTCCAGCATTTGGACCAATATCAATTATAAACTCAGAGGCTTTCATAATATCAGGATCATGCTCAACAACAATTACTGTATTTCCTAAGTTTCTTAATCGCTGCAAAATTGAAATTAAGCGTTGAGTATCTCTTGGGTGTAAACCAATACTTGGTTCATCGAGAACATATAATGTTCCAACTAAAGAAGATCCAATAGCTGATGCCAAACTAATACGTTGCATTTCGCCACCAGAAAGGGTGTGTGCTAAACGGTCTAAGGTTAAATATTCTACGCCAATATCTACTAAAAGCCGAACTCTCCAAATGATTTCTTCAATCAATTTTCCGACTGCACCTTGTTCATAACTAGTCAGTTTTGGAACCAAATCAATAAAATGCAGTAGCAACTTTTCTAAATTCATTGATACAACTTCTGGAATATTTACTCCATGGATAAAAGATTGCCTTGCTGAAGTACGTAAACGTGAACCATTACAAGAATTACATTTTGTATAACCTCGGTACCGAGCATACATAATACGATTCTGCATTGAAGTTGAACGTTCTAAAAATTCAAAAAATCCTTTAACTCCAGAATAATCTTCATCTCCATACAGTAGGTAATTTCTATCGTCTTCTTCTAAAGTATTCCAAGGTTTTTTTCGAGATATGCCTCGTTGTCTTGCCGCTTCTAGGAGTTGATCGTCCCATTGTTCTAACGACCGTCGAGTTAGTGGTTCAACGACACCTTCATCTAAGCTCTTTGTAGGATCTGGAACTACTAAGTCCCAATTGATTCCTGCAGACCTTCCAAAACCTTGACAAGTTGGACAAGCTCCAAAGGAGGAATTGAAAGAATACAATTTTGGTTCTGGTTCTTGGTACGGCAGTGAACACTTTGCACAAGTAAAAGATGAAGTGAACTTGTAAGTTTCATTTTTAGTGATATTATAAACTTCAACTGAACCCATTCCAAACCGAAGTCCTTGTTCTAACGATTCGTTCAAACGAGTAATGCCATCATCTGTGGTATCGAAAACAATTCTGTCAATTAAAAAAGTCAACGACTTACTTTGATCAGCCTTTGGAGGTGAATCTTCAGTGCTTAACAAAGTTGTATCAGGCAATATACAGTAACGAGTTAAACCATTTTCTTGAAATATTTGCATAACATCGTCAAATTCAGTAGCCTGCGACATTCTAATGAGAATATATATTCTATCTCCAATTGTACAATTTTGTTGAAGTTCTTCGGCAATGTTTTGAGGTGAAGATTTTTGAACAATTTTACCACACTTTTTACAATGTACTTTAGAAATTCTGCCATAAAGAACACGAATAAAATCGTAAACTTCTGTTGTAGTACCAACAGTAGAACGTGGGTTCCTATTTGCTCCTTTTTGTTCTATTGCAATTGCTGGAGGCAAACCAGTAATAGATTCTACTTCTGGTTTTCTCATTCGTTCTAGAAACTGTCTCGCATAAGAAGACAACGATTCTACGAATCTTCTTTGACCTTCAGCATAAATAGTTTCGAAGGCTAAAGAAGATTTTCCAGACCCTGAAACTCCGGTAATTGTCGTAATGGCGTTTCGAGGAATATCAACAGAAATATTCTTTAAATTGTTTGTTTTTGCGCCGCGTATCTGTATATATTTTTTCAAATTTTCCTCAATATTCAATAGCTAACCATAGACGATTCAGTGCTTTTTTTTGTGCGTTCAGTTCTCATTTATTTCTTGGAACATTCTAATTCAACCTTGAAACAAGATGATTCATAAAAATTATTAGTTTTTAAATATTCTTTTCGCTATTTTAAACTATCGATTGATATTTTTCACAATATTTTTATCAAAATCAATATGAGAATATTTATATTATTTGCATATTTTGTAGTATGTTCATCGCTACATTCACAAAGTTTTAATATTTACTCCTTAAATTCGGAATCATATCCGTTTATGTCAGCTCAATTTAAAATAACTGATATTTTAGGTAACAAGATGATTCCATCAACAGAATCTGTTAATATTACTGAAAATGGAAATGCAGTTCAAAACATTTCCATAAACTGTCCAACTGGAACTCAAGGTTTGGCAGCATCGCTGATCATCACCGTTGATATTTCAGCATCAATGAATCTACCTACTTTTAACCTCAAAACTATAGATATAGTTAAAAGTTCTTTAAACAACTTAATTAGTACGTTTCCAAATTCTCAGTTTGAATGTGCAATTACTACATTTAATGATAATGCTTTTTTAGCTCAAGATTTTTCAATAGATAAACCCAAACTCAAGAAAGCAGTAAACTCATTCAGTCCTTTTGGAGGTACAAACTACGATGCAGGGTTGTTTAATCCTCCGATTGGTGCAATTCAGTTAGCAAAAAAAGCAAAATATAAGCCAACCATTATTTTCATTACCGATGGTTTGTCGAACTTACTTTCTGCAGATTCCATTTTAATAAATGCAAAAATATTAGGGTGTACTATTCACATAATTTCACTTGGTTTGTTAACTTCAAAAGAATTAGAAGGATTAGCAGATTCTACAGGAGGAACGGTTTTTAACTCTGTTACTTCCTTGCGTGAATTCGAACTAATTTTGTTTAAACTTTATGCTGAATCAGTAAATGGAACTCCTTGTGTTGTAAAATGGGAATCAACTATTGAATGTGAGTTTGGAAAGAAAGAAGTTGCTTTTGAGCACAAACAACTATCGAATATAAAAGAGTACGTTTCAACTAAAATAATTGACAAAGCTTTCAACATTTCCCCAGTTAAACTTGAAATGGGGTTTAAAGGACTAGGGTTTGCTTGCACTTACTTCTGCACAACATTCAACAGAATTCGTGGAATTGGAACTGATTCTTTCGGAAAAAGGATTTACCAAAGTAGATTTAGTGGATATTCAGGGAATAACAATCCAAACATTATTTTCTGGTAATCCAGAATTTTCTAAATCGAGAATTCGATTTTCTACAGCAACTATTCAGAACGGAACATACTTTATTGTGTTACAAACTCCTACGGTTCAAGAAACAATTCCTGTACTTATTAAA
>Ga0105049_10000241_pt1 | contig 57084 bp, 49 predicted proteins | sample MAT06_FD_78087 | JGI IMG/M metagenome (GOLD analysis project Ga0105049, IMG submission 78087) | Freshwater microbial communities from Lake Fryxell liftoff mats and glacier meltwater in Antarctica - MAT-06 | ecosystem: Environmental > Aquatic > Freshwater > Ice > Liftoff microbial mat | place...
GAACAACAGACGCTGTGACGCGGCCGGAAGCGAGAGCAGTTGGGGCTTGCCCTCAAAGTTCCAGAGCGACGGCTTGGCGAGGATGAGCTGTGCCGTCACCGAACACACAACGGTAAGGACTGCGCCGAAGACAGGCAGAGGGAACCAGCTGCCGAGTGAGCGTCTGGTGAACCCGTCAACACGCCCGGAGCCGCCAAAGTGCGTGGCGATCATCGCCGGAAGCCGATCGTAGGCTGAGACGGCGAGTACCATCCAGAAGAGCAGGAAAGCCACGGTCAGCAGGATCAGAATCCTGCGTGCATTCGACACGGCGCGAAGTCGACTACGGGCGGTCGGTCGACGTGGGGGATGACGGGGGCGTCGCGTACACCGGGCGTCTTGCCGCCACCACGCCTTGCACCGGCGTCGGCGTCTGCCAGGATGGGATGGACGTCTCCGTGGTTGTCTCGAAGCGCAGTTTGAGCACACCGCCGCGTGACTTCACAACCGCGCCCAGCCCAACGGTCGCGGCAGCCCAGGTGAACGCCACGGCGACGAGCCGCACAAGCAAGCCGACAATGGCAATGTCGGCGAGCAACGCGGCGCCAAACCACACCACGCTCAATGCGATCAGCCCGACGGTGAGACTGCGCAGGGCGACGGCCCGCGGGTTTGCAGCACCGCCTTTGCCGGCGATGGCCCGGCCGGCCACGATCGCGACGGCGAGCAGACCCAGCGTGAACGCGCCGGTATAGGCCAGCGCCCACGCGAGCACCGCGACCGGAATGGCCAGAATGCCGATGATGGTGACCGCGCAGGCCAGTACCAGAATGACCAGCAGCGGGATCGCGGCCAGCTGAGCCAGCAGCCCCACCCAGAAGCTCCCGGACACATCACGGGCCGCAGCGCGAGCCACGGCCGTGACCGACGACTCGGCGGTCATGAGCACCGTCAGGCCGACCAGCAGGACAATGCCGAAGACACCGGCGACGGGAAGGAGTCCGGCTGTGGCCATGACCTATCTCCTCAGCGCGCCCGGCGCGTGGAGGTGGCGAGAGCGCGAAGCCCGACTACACCCATGCCGACCACGGCCACGAAACCGCCAACCGCAGCTGCGGTCATCTCCGGCGAACCGGTGCGCATCGCGTCCAGCCCCGGCTGACCGAGCACGGTGGTGACCAGATCGCTGAAGGCAGCGCTGACCTGATCACGGACCCGCTCCAGGCCAACCTGCGCGAGGAGGAACCCAATATCGGCGCGGGCCACGGCCCACGTGGCGGCGGCAGTCAGGAGGCCTGCGGAGGCGGCGGCTCCAAACCCGGCGGCGACGCGGGCGGGGCGGGTTTTGGGTACGAACTGCCTGGCGGTTGTCAGCGCGGCGGCGTGCCAAGGCTCAAAAACTTGGACCTGACTCATGACCCGGTCGGAGAAACCGGCGGAGGGCGCGAAGTCGGGGAGGGTGTCCAAGGCAACCATCAGCTCACGGGCTTCCTCAAGCTCGGCCTGGCAGGACGCGCAACTTCGGACGTGGGCCCGGAGGGGCGCTACGCCGAAGCCTTCCTCACCATCGAGGAGCAGTTCGAACTCGTCAGGTCTCAGATGTCTGTCTTGCATGCATGCCTCCACAGGGGCTTACGCGGCCACGCCCCGGCGGGTTTCAGAGGAAACAAACGTGTGTCATTCACGGAGGGGCTCGAGCGCCTTGCGGAGCTCGTGTCTGGCTCGATGGATGTAGGTCTTGACGGTGCCGAGTGGAAGGTCGAGCGTGGCGGCGATCTCTTCGTACGCCCGGCCCTCGACATGACGAAGCATGATGCACGCCCGATACTCGGGGCGCAGTCGGGCAATTGCCTTTTCGATGGCTGAGCCAAGCTCTTTTGACTCCAGCTCGTCGAGGGCGCTCTCCTGCTCGTCCTCGAGGTCGAGAGTGCTGGACTCGATCTCGGACGCCGTCGACGCATGCGGGGAACCGTGCATGCTGATGGTGTCGATGCGCCGGCGCCGCAGGTGATCGATGGCGACGTTGTTCGCAATCTTGAACAACCAGCTCGAGAACTTGAACTCGGGGCTGTACCGATCGATGTTGTTCAGGACTTTGACGAACGCGTCCTGCGACAGGTCCTCTGCCAGCTCCCGGTCCCGCACCATGCGAAAGACGAGAGAGAACACCGGCCGCTCGTAGCGGCGCACCAGCTCGCGGAAAGCGAGCTCGCGGCCCTGCTGGGCGAGACGAACGACGTCGGCATCGGGGAGCGCGGCCAGCTCGTCGGGATTCGGCATTCAGTGTGCTGACGTCAACCCGGCGTGCGTGTACACCCGGAGTACCGCAGGGGAGCGAGGAAGAAGGTAGTTGCTTGACTGCCCTCGGACCAGCGGATAGCCCAAGCCCCAGTCCGGACCGGGGGATCTCCGTCAACCGCTTGCTCGGCCAGATACGTCCGTCGATGTTTCGCCAATGGGATCACCACCAGTTCTGCAGACCACGATTGACGATACGGCCGCGCGAAACGCCGCGCGTGGAGAAGGGAAGCGCGAGTACGTGCAGCAGATGTTTTCGGACATCGCGCCGCGCTACGACTTGCTCAATCACGTCCTTTCACTGAACATCGACAAGGCGTGGCGTCGCCGTGCGCTGCGCGCGCTCGGATGGACCGTGCATCCAAGCGGGACGTACCTCGACCTCTGCGCCGGCACGTTGGACGTTGGCGCCACGCTCACACGGCAGATGGGATTTGATGGCTTTGTTGTCGGCGCTGACTTTGCCGTGCCGATGCTGCAGCATGGTGCCGGGAAGGCGTCACGCGATGTGCTCGCGCCCGTCGGGGCCGACGCGCTTGCACTCCCGTTTGCCAGCGCATCCCTCGACGGCGCGATCGTGGCGTTCGGCATCCGCAACGTTGCCGACCTCGACGCTGGACTTCGCGAAGTACAGCGAGTGCTCAAGCCAGGCGCGCGCTTTGTGATTCTCGAATTCTCGACACCGCCGGTCGCTCTCGTACGTTACGCCTATCATGCGTACTTCCATAACGTGCTTCCATTCGTCGGTCGAATCGTCAGCGGGCATCGATCGGCATATACGTATCTACCAATGTCAGTGTCGCAGTTCCCGACGGAAGACACCCTTGCCGACCACATGAAACGCGCCGGATTTGAGACCGTCACGTGGGAACGTCTCACGCTCGGTGTTGCTGCGATCCACGTCGGCACGGTTGCCACATGAGCTTGGACACCCTCTCCGATTTCATCGCCGCCATCGACCGCGCCGGCGAACTGCAACGCATCACGCAACCGGTACGCGTACATCTCGAGCTGACAGAGATTGCCGACCGCGTTTCCAAGATGCCCGGCGGTGGCAAAGCGCTGCTCTTTGAGCATCCCATTCTGCGCGACGGAACCCGATCAGCGTATCCCGTCGCGATCAATCTCTTCGGCTCGATGCGCCGCATGGCCATGGCGCTTGGCGTCGATGATCTCGATTCGATCGGTGCGCGCATCACGCAGCTGATGGACCTCAAGGTGCCCGACGGTTTCCTGGGCAAGCTGTCGTTGCTGCCACGGCTGCTCGAGATCTCCAAGTTTCCGCCGCGCACGAAATCAGGAACGCCGTCGTGTCAGGAAATTGTCTGGCAGGGCGACGAGATCGATCTCGACAAGATTCCCGTCCTCACCTGCTGGCCCGAAGACGGTGGTCCGTACGTGACCCTGACCATGGTGATCTCGAAAGATCCCGTGCGGGGCATCCGGAACGTGGGCATGTATCGCGTGCAGCAGCTCGACAAGCGGACCGTCGCCATGCACTGGCAGCGTCACAAGACGGGCGCAGAACACATGCGCCAGATGGCTGAGCGTGGGGAGAAGATGCCGGTGTGCATTGCTGTCGGTGCCGACCCGGCGAGCATGTATTCCGCGTCCGCGCCGCTGCCGCCAAACATCGACGAGTTCCTCTTCGCCGGATTCCTGCGCAAGGATCCGGTCAAGTTGGCGAAGGCTGTCACCTGCGATCTCGAAGTGCCAGCCGACGCGGAGTTCGTGATCGAAGGGTATATCGACCCGGCTGAAGCGCTCGTCGTCGAAGGTCCCTTTGGCGATCACACGGGCTTCTATTCCGAAGCGGACTTGTATCCGCGCGTTCATGTCACCGCGGTGACGATGCGCAAAAATGCCGTCTACTCTACGACAATCGTCGGGCGTCCTCCAATGGAAGACTTCTACCTTGGACACGCAACAGAACGCATCTTTCTCCCACTGCTCAAGCTGACCACGCCGGAGGTGGTGGACTACCACATGCCGGCCGAGGGTGGTTTCCACAACCTCGTGTTCGTGTCCATCGACAAGAAGTATCCCGGACATGCGGACAAGGTGATGCACGCCCTGTGGGGTCAGGGGCTGATGTCACTCGCCAAGGTGCTGGTCGTCGTCGACAAGGAAGTGAACGTGCGCAACCCGGTCGAAGCGTGGTGGGTGGCACTCAACAACATGGACCCGGAGCGCGATGTGCGATTCACGATGGGTCCAGTCGATGTGCTCGATCACGCCAGCCGGGCGTTCACTTATGGGAGCAAGATGGGAATCGACGCTACCCGCAAATGGCCCGAAGAAGGATTCACACGCTCATGGCCCAAGGTGATTCACATGGACGACGCGACGAAGCAGCGAATCGACGCGATCTGGCCCACACTCGGCATCAAGTGACTGACCGCGATACGAGCGTGCACCCATGACCAGCGTCGTTCCGCCAAACGGTGCGCGCGACGGTCAGTTGATCGACGGTGGATCGCTGATCGTGCGACTCGCAAATTTCGTGAAGTTGCCGCACACCGTGTTTGCCATGCCGTTCGCGCTCGTGGGCGTGATCTTTGCGAGTGTGACGCACGATATCACGGGGCCCATGGTCGGTTGGGTGTTGTTGGCGTTTACGGCTGCGCGCTTTGCTGCGATGGGCTTCAATCGGATTGTCGATCGAGATGTCGACGCGGTGAATCCGCGTACGGCGATGCGTGAGCTTCCGCGCGGTGCGCTCACCATTGGACAGGCTAAGGCTTCGGTCGTCGCTGCATCGATGTTGTTCCTCTTGGCATCGTGGAAGTTGAATCCGCTCTGTCTGCTGCTCTCTCCCGTCGCTCTCTTGTGGGTGCTGGGATACAGCTACACCAAGCGCTTCACGCGTTGGTCGCACCTGTGGCTCGGGCTTGGTCTGTCGATCGCGCCTGTCGGTGGCTACCTCGCCATCACCGGTGTTTGGAGTGATCCGTGGTGGTTGCTCTGCGTGCTCGCACTCGTGGTCGTCACGTGGTCGGGTGGTTTTGATATTCTATACGCCTTGCAGGATGCCGACTTTGATCGAGCCAACGGTTTGCATTCCATCCCGAGCGCAATCGGTGTGCCGAGTGCCATTCAGTTGTCACGGGCGTTGCATGTGCTGAGCGTCGTGTGTCTGGCAACGGTTGTCGCCTCCCATCCACTTGGCGCTGTGAGCGCGAACGCGCAGGGGCTGTTGTGGCTCGGCGTAGCGGGCGTTGCGGCGATGCTCGTGTTTGAGCACCGCATGGTGAAAGCGGACGATCTGTCGAAGTTGAATGCCGCGTTCTTTACCATGAACGGGCTCATCTCCATCGGATTTCTCGCCGTCGTGCTTGGTGCACGAGTCGCCGCCGGGATGAATCCGTGAGCAGGATGAATCCGTGAGCAGTGTGAGTGCGTCAACGGCGGGCAATGCCGACCGTCATCCAGTGGTTCTCGCCATCACGGGCGCATCGGGTGCGCCGTACGCAGTTCGGCTGCTGCAGCAGTTGGTTGAGTTGAGCGTACCAACATGGCTGATCGTGTCGAGTCATGGATTCCGTCTGCTTGAAACGGAATCCGATATCGCCGACATGGCACAATTGCGCGCGCACGTTGGCGCTGACGCATTCGATCGGGTCGTGACGGTGTTTGACGACGACGATCGCGGTGCTGCTCCAGCATCGGGTTCCGCGCGGAACAGCGGCATGGTGATCTGTCCATGTTCGATGGGCACCGTGAGCGCGATTGCCCACGGCACCTCGCGGTCCCTGGTGGAACGCGCCGCCGATGTCGCCCTCAAAGAGCGCCGGCCGTTGCTGCTCGTGCCGCGCGAAACACCGCTCTCGCTGATTCATCTCGAGAACCTTACGCAGGTGACACGTGCGGGGGCGGTCGTGATTCCTGCGACGCCAGGATTCTACAACCGCCCGACGACAATCGAAGACCTCGTCGATTTCATCGTGGCTCGCGTGCTCGATCATCTGCATGTCGAACATTCGCTCGGTCATCGTTGGGGCGGTGTCGACTGACCGCTCACGTGACATCGACGGTGCAGTCGACGTGTGAGATGTCGTGCGTGTACCATAGATGAGCTGATTCGCGAAGCTGTCAAAGTCGAAACGCGTCGCAAACGGATATGGAGCACGGTCGCGTATTTCCTTGCGGTGCTGGCGGTACTCCCTGTTGGATGGGTGGGAGATCGCTTCCCGAACACGATCGATGGACAGAGCGCACTCGCCGAGTTGCGCCGCCGTCGTGGTGAAGAGCAGGTCACGAGTGGAGAGGTGGCATGAGCGACGCGATCATCATCGGACTGATTTCCGACACGCACGGTTTGGTGCGTCCTGAAGTGTTTGAGGCGCTGGCTGGTGTCTCGCAGATCTTTCACGCGGGCGACGTCGGCCCGCCGGAAGTGTTGATCGAGTTGGCGACCATCGCGCCCATTCGGGCGGTCTATGGCAACACCGATGCCCCTGGTCGACCGGACCTTGTGCAGCGCATCGAAGAAACGATTGGAGGCGTACGCATTGTCGTCACGCACGGCCACGAGTTGGAGAGTCCCAACCCACCGAGGCTCGTCGGGTTGTACATGAACGCCGATGTGATTGTCTATGGACACACACATCAGCAACTGGTGACGCGAGCCGCGCGGCGGATTGTTGTGAATCCCGGTGCAGCAGGCCCTCGTCGCTTCAAATTGGAGCCGTCCGTTGCGCGTCTCTACATCCTCAACGGGAAAGCCGACGTCGAACTCGTACCACTCGGCGTCAGCCCCGACGCACCGTAGCCTCTCGCGGATGGCGCCACGCGAACCGCATCACGCAAGGCAGTTGCCGTTGCCAATTTTTCGGAGAACCGGATGAGCCTCGTTCTTGTTGCAGCACTCGTGCTGCAAACTGTCGTGCCGGATTCAGCATCGCTGCGCGGTGCGCGTTCACCGGCGTACGCGCCGGACGGCCGGCTCGTCATCGCGATCGACGGCGATCTGTTGCTGCAGCGTGCGCCCGGGGCGGCTTTCGTTCGAATCACGAGCGGCAAGGGCTGGGATCGCGATCCGGCGTGGAGCAGCAGTGGAGCGAGTCTGGTGTTCGCGTCGGATCGCGGCGGGACGTTCGATCTCTGGCAAGTCACGGTGAGTGCTGACGGTTCGGCAGGTGCGCCCATACGGCTGCACGACACCAAGGCACCAGAGACTGCGCCCTCGGTCGCGAGCGATGGACGGATTGCATTTGTGCGCGGGTCCGGCAATGCCACGCGCATCTGGCTGCGCGCAGTCGATGGCACTGAAGCACGACTGAGCACGCGGGAGCAGACTGAGAGCGCACCGAAGTTTTCTCCGGACGGTCGTCGTCTGGCGTACATCGTCGCCAGCGAGACGGGACGTCGTATTGTGGTACGCACACTTTCGTCGAGTGATGAATCGACCGCTAACAGCGATAAGGGTGCCGAGCGACTGGCGTGGTCGCCGTCTGGCGATCGCGTTGCATTCTCGACGCGCACCGGTGTGTTCGCCGTGCCACCGGATGGACGTTGGACGAATTATGTGTCGTCTCGTCATGGCGATCTCGCATGGTCGCCCGACGCACGCACAGTGGCGATCGCCGAGTATGACGATGTGGTGGTTGGCTACAATGGCGATCCGGATCGTTTGGGCGATCGAACCAACGCAGAGCGATTCGAGAGCAAGGATGCGTTCTATTTCGTGACCGCCCCGGTTGCACCGGATGCCGGACTCGTTGCGCCGACGCTGACTGCGCCCCGGGACCGGGCCGCCCGGAACGCCGATGCGTACGATCGCGTGTGGGATCGATCGACGGCGCTCTACTTCTCGCAGCCTGATGCGACCGAGCGTCGCGCGCTATGGGAAGGCGTGAAGGTCAAGCATCGTGCGTCGGCGATTGCCGCAACCAACGACGACGAGTTGCAGCGAGCGATTCATGCGATGCTGCGTGATCGTCCGACGCTCCGAAACGCAGCGACTGGTCGTGCCGGCGTTTCGAGCGCGAACCCTGTGTCCACTGAGGCTGGCCTCGAGATTCTGCGTGCCGGCGGCAACGTCGTAGATGCCGCGGTCGCCGTGAGCTTCGCACTCGGTGTCGTCGAACCTGACGCGAGTGGTGTTGGCGGCTACGGCGAGATGGTGATCACGCTCAAAGGGATGGCCAGGCCGACGCTCATTGAGTTCATGAGCCGAGTGCCCGAAGACGGGGGACTGTCAAACACATCGCTGCTGACGAATGGCCGCTATCCGGCAGACGGACCGGTGCTGGTGAATGTGCCGGGCACCGTCGCCGGCATGCACGCAGCATGGAAGAAGTACGGCAGCGGCAAAGTTGTGTGGAAAGACCTGCTCGCTCCTGCAATCCGCGCTGCGCGCAACGGCTACATGGTCACGGAGGGTTTGGCGACGACTCTGGCCACTGAACGCGAGCATTTCGCGAAGTACGAAGGGAGTCGTGCGCTGTTCTTCCGCGATGGCAAGCCGCTCGTTGCGGGCGACACGATCAAGAATGCAGATCTCGCGTGGGTGTTGGAGCAGATTGCAGCGAATGGCGCCGACGGGTTCTACAAAGGTGACGTCGCAAAGAAATGGGTGGACGATCTGCACGGCAAAGGGAACGCGATGAAACTGAGTGATCTCGCGCGCTACTTCGCACCCGAACGCGAAACGGTGAGCGGCACATACCGCGACTACACGGTCTACAGCAGCGCGCCTCCGGTGAGCGGTGGTGCAGAACTTGTCGCGCGGCTCAACCTCCTAGAGCAGTTTCCGAACCCCAAGCAATACACGGACGACGCGGCGACTTTGCACGCCGCACTGACGGCATGGTTTCTGGTGCCGTCGTCGCGCAATCGGATCGCCGATCCGGCGATGTGGCCGATTGACGTTGCGCCGATCATCAATCGCGACACCGCGCGCGTTCGCTGGGGCTGCTACAACGCCGAGCGCGCACTGCGCCCGTCCGACGTGCGCGGCGACACACTCGCGTGTCTCAAGGCCGCAGCGAAGGCGACGGGCACGAAAGCGTCGCCCGGCCCCGATGGCGGTACATTCGACAACCACGCTACTGACTCAGCCTCGCCGTGCGGTGATGAACACGCGCGTGAGGTGGACGTCTGCCACGCCGCAGGTACCACGGCCTTCACTGTCGCCGACAACGATGGCAACGTCGTTGCCGTCACGCAGACGCTCGGCACATGGGGCGGCAACTTCTACGTTACGCCCGGGCTCGGATTTCTGAGCAACGACAAACTGACGTCGTACGGCACCGACCCGACCCAGTACGGATCGCGCCTGCCGTTCATGCGTCACGGCAGCACACTTGCGCCAACCATCGTGTTCAAAGGCAAGTCACCCGTGCTTGCGGTGGGTGCCGCGGGCAACGCGTGGATCACATCTGCCGTTTATCAGGCAACACTCGGCGCACTCGACTACGGACTCGATGCGCAGCGCGCGCTCGACCTTCCACGCTTCCTCCCGGGCGGAGGCGGTGGTCCGCCAGCAGCAGCAGCCGGCGGACGTGCAGGCGGCGCTGGTGGAATCACACAGACACCGTACACCATTCAAATGGAGGACGGCTTCTCTCCCGATGTGATCAAACGACTGCGCACACTCGGCTACGAGATCAGTTTCGTTTCGCTGCGTGGCGAAGTGCGTGAAGGCTACGGCGCTGCGATCACCATCAGTGGAAAGACAATCACTGCTGGCGCAGACCCACGTCGTTCCGGAGCGGCGGGCGCGATCAAGTAGATGGCGCGCTGATCACTCCGGCCGACCGGCAGAGGCGAGTCGTTCACGTGTCTGCTCGATGCGTGTTGAGTCTGCGCCTGTAAGTGCCATCTTTGTGCTGATTGAATCGAAGGACGCGAGCGCGCTGTGGAAGCTGCGTTCTGCAAGCGGCGCGCTTGATCGTGCGCCTTTCCCTGAGGCGAGATCTGCGCGCTCCAGCAGTGTATATGCGAGGTCGCGGCGGTCGTTGATCGCACCGGCGCGATTGCCAAAGAATCGTTCGTAGTACGACACGGCGTCTGCATATTCCGCAAGCGCCGCCGTCGTGTCGGCGAGTGCGGCGCGCACTTCACCCATTCGGCGGTGCATGATTCCCATGCCGCGAAGGAGTGCGCCGTTCTGCCCATCATCGGCGAGCAGCGCCTGACGAATGGCCAGTGATTCAATGCATGTCGTCACCGCGACGCGCGGCAGCTGCTCTGCGAGCGACAGGCCACAGCTCACGTATAGTGCGATCGCCAGATCACGCCGGGACTGCACGCTCTTGGGATTCTCTTTCGAGAGTTCGCGCCGCAACGCCAATGATGCGTCAAGCCACTGACGGGCTTCGGGAAACGCTTCGCGCTCCTGCAGCAGACGCCCGAGACGCTCACCGGCCACCGCGCGATGGCGACGAACAAAGTACGTGGTGTCGCCCCGTTGCGCGGCGCGATCGAGTTGCTCCATGGCTTCGCGATAGGCACGCAACGAAGCACCGGTATCACCGGTGTTCGTGAACGCCGGATGCCCAAGCAGATCGCCGAGCTTCAGCGCACTCACGCCCACTGCGCGGAGGTAATTCGTTCGTGTACTGTCGGTACGTGCAATCTCTCGAAACAGTCCCAGTGACTCGCGCTGATGTTCCAGTGCGAGTTGTACTTGTCCTGACGGCGCCTCCGCGTCGGCCGCCTTTTCTGTGCAGAGCGCAAGGGTCCACATGGCGCTCACATCGTCGGGCGTCGTCGCGACAAGTGCGCGCGCAATCGACACAGCGCGACCGTAGGCTGCAACGGCGCCCGGGAGATCGCCGAGGTTGGCTGCCGTCGGGTTGCCAAGGACGTCACCGGCACGCTGGTAGGCGAATGCGAGCTCGCGCATCAGCGCTGGATCGTTCGGCCCATCGGTCGAGGCGTTGTCGAGTGACCGCAACGCCGTGCGCACAACGGATGCACGGAGCGCGATTGCGCCGGGCACCTCAGCAAGTTGATCGTTGACGTCGTACACCAGCGTCTGGGCGAGTGTGCGAACTTCAGTGAGTCGCTGTACTGCCAGTTTCTGCTGCTGATCCGTGCGGCGTGCTTGCCAGGTGAGGGCGCCGGCGAACGCAGTGGCGGCGAAGGCGAGCCCGCCGCTCAGGAGCAGGGTGCGTCGGTAGCGACGTGCAAGTCGACGCACGCGATACGGCAGCGAGTCTGGCTGCGCACTGACCGGACGCGACTCGAGCCACGCGACGAGATCGTCAGCGAGTCGTTCGGCCGACGAGTAGCGCTCTCCGGGATCTTTTCTGAGTGCCTTGGCCGTAATCGCTTCGAGATCACCGTGGACTTCGGCTCGTAGACGTTGAGCATCAGCAAACCCTGCTTCGCGGGCAGAGAGTTCGCTGACCACCGCCGTCAGCATCGGTGCTTCAGTGTCGGCCAACCGTCGCAGTTCGCGCAGCCCGTGCCCACGCATCGCAAACGGGCGCACTCCGCTGAGCAGTTCGAACAACACGACGCCCAGTGAGTACACATCACTCGCAGTCGTGACTGGATCGCCACGCAGCTGTTCGGGACTCGCGTAGTCCGTCGTCAACATCAGGGCGCCGGTTGCGGTCTCGTCGCCGAGATCGACGGTTGTAATGAGCTTCGCGATTCCGAAGTCGAGCAACTTCACCGTGCCATCAGCGGTGACGAGGATATTGCTGGGCTTGAGATCACGATGAACAACCAGGCGATTGTGCGCATACTGGACGGCCCGACACACCTGCAGAATCAGACGGATCCGCGCCTTGAGATCGAGCCGTCGTTGGGCGCACCAGTCGTCGATGCGCACACCTTCGACAAACTCCATCGCGAACCACGGCGCCCCGTCGGCGAGCGTCCCACCGTCAAGCAGCGTGGCGATGTTCGGATGCTCGAGCGTGGCAAGAATGCGCCGTTCACGCGCAAAACGATGGCGCAGTGCATCGCTCGACCGGCCGCGCACTGTCTTCAGCGCGGCGCGCTTGGGCATGTCGAGATCGCGGCGCACGGCTTCGTACACAGTTGCCATGCCGCCTTCACCGATTCGCTTCAGCACATGCCAGACGCCGATATCAGCACCAATGGCGACGGCGCCGTCTGGCGGTGTCGTTGCGCCTACACGGGCGCGGGATGGCTCGAAACGCTCGTCGCCATGCTGGAGCGCATTCAGCAGGCTCCGTACTTCCGCCGCAATCAGGGGGACATCGCGGAGATGTTCGTTGAGGAATGCGTCTCGCGTCTCGGGCGTCTGCTCGAGGACTTCGTTGAACCAGTACTTGACGCGATCCCATGCGGGGGAGTTGTCAGGGCGGATCATCTCACGGCCCGATTTCGCGTTGCAGCCAGGCTTTGGCCATCACCCAGTCGCGCTTGACGGTGGCCGGTGAGATGTCGAGGGCGGCCGCGGTTTCCGCGATGTCGAGCCCCGCGAAGTAGCGGAGTTCGACGATACGTGCCTGACGCGCGTCGAGCGCGGCAAGCCGCACCAGCGCCTCGTCAACCGCCAGCAGATCGAGGTCGCGCGCGTCCGGGGCGGGTAGCTCCTCAGGCATCGGCACGCGAATGCCACCGTCGCGCTTGGTCGCTCGACGACGTCGGGCGTGATCGACGAGCGTTCGTCGCATTGCCGCCGCCGCCTGCGCAATGAGGTGGCGCGGATTCTCGTACTCCACCCGATCCTGATCGAGCAGCCGGATCAGGGCCTCGTGCACCAGTGCCGTCGGCTGCAGCGTGTGCTCGCTGCGCTCGCTCCGCATGAGATATCCAGCAAGGGCCCGCAGCTGCGGATAGACCTCGTCCAACAACGCCTCGAGCGAGCCAGCGCTGCTGGAGTTCGAGGCAGCCTCCTGCGGTACGTCGTCCTGCGGCATGCCGTCCCGGGTGGGTCGCGTGACATCGTAGTTCCGAGGCATCCACTCACGCGGTGCCTGCCGGAGCAATATGCAGGTGGGCATCGCGTCCTGCAGCCCATGGGAGGATGAGTGGCGGCGACGGGCAGGCGCGGCTGGGGCGCGGGAATTGAGGATTTGCATTGACTAGCACGCGCAGAAAATGCCGCTCGTGGCTCACTCGGCCCAGTCTAGGCCTCCACTGGGGCGGAGTCGGCCGATTGGGCGGTATCTGTGAGCGTCTGCAACGCTTCGACGACCGTGGCTGCGGCGAACGCGAGTTCACGTGGGCGTGTGCGAAACCACTGCTCGATCATCAGCAACTCATCGAGCTGATTGGCTGGCGCTGCGTGCGTCGCGGCCAGTTGTTCACGCGCTCGCCCATGCAGCGCGTCCACGGCGTGCATGTCGGCGCATTTAGCTTCCTGGACCACTCGCCCATGTCGCACGAGGTAAAGCCGGTCGTCGCCGTCCTCACCCCGCACGGCGTACACAAAACTGGGACGGGTGATCGCTTCGCGGACACGGGAGAGCTGCGCCTCCAACTCCTGCAGCGCCGTGAGACGATCCCGCAACCAACCGGCGCGTTCGTACGACAGGGCCGCACTGGCAACCGACATCTCACGCACGAGCTGCTGCTGCGGCGCATCGTCGCGCCCCTCGAGCACGGCGCGGGCGCGGGTGAGCTGCGCGCGGTACTCATACTCACCGCACGCGCCCACGCACGGGCCGAGGCAGCGCTTCGTTTCGTAACGATGACAGCCCGGTGTGCGCGCCAGCGCAGGGTAGGCTACATCGTCAAAGAGATCACCCGCGTCGCGCAAAATCATGGGGACACGCTCGGAGCAATCGCGAAGGCCAAGCGCGTCGTTCAGCACACGCAGCGCCTCAACGAGCGGACGCCGATTGGCAAATGGGCCAACAACCGATCCACGTCCGGCCGTGCGCATGGCGGCACTCGCGCGCTGAATACGCAGGCGTGGTGCCGGGCCGTCACCGATCGTGATCACCCACCATTTGTCGAGTGGACGCGCCGAGCGGACGTTGTAGCGCGGCAGGTGCGCGCGAATGAGCCGCACTTCGCGCAACAGCGCCGCAAACTCACTTGGCGTTTCTTCCCACTCGATCGAGGCCGTTTCGCGCAGCATGCGTGCGTGACGATGCTCGGGCCACGGGAGCCGAAAGTACGAGAGCAGACGAGTTCGCAGCTGGGTACTCTTGCCGACATACAACACGTCGCCGTGCGCGCCGCGCATGATGTACACGCCGGCGTGATTGCGCGCGTGTGCACGGACTGACGCGCGAAGCTGCTGGACATCGGCGTCGGCAGAACCAACGGCGAGATCGAGTTGCGTTGCCGCTACCTCAGCGCTGGCACGTCGCGCAGAAGACCGACCCGCGCCCGTCGATCGCGTGCGTTGCAATGAGCCGACGGCCGCAGCGGAGGCAAGGTGCACCGCCACGGCCATAGACGGCAAGCTGCTCAACGAAGGAGCCACGCTCACCGCGCGCGTCCCGGTAGTCGCGAAAGCTGGTGCCGCGCGCCGCAATGGATGCGGTCAGCACCCCGCGCAACGACGACAACAGCGCCGACACCTCCCTGTCCCCCAAGGTGCTCGCATCGCGCGACGGATCGATCCCGGCTCGCCACAGTGCCTCGTTCGCGTAAATGTTTCCGACGCCAGCCAACCGTCGCTGGTCCATGAGCACGATCTTGATCGGACGATGCGAAGCCCGAACAAGTACCGAAAACTCGGCGTCCTGAAGCATCGCGTCAAGAGGTTCGATGCCAAGAGCGTCGGAATAGTTCGCAAAACGTGCGGGAGACATGAGCGCGACCGTGCCTAGCCGCCGCACATCGCGATAGTGCAACCGGCGACCGTCTGAGAGATGCAGCGTGACGGCGACGTACGCGAGGTCCGCCGCAACGAGCTGACCGTGGTCGATGAGCAGGCCGCCGGTAAAGCGCGGCTGGACGACGATGTGCGAGACCACCTCGTCTTTCAGCACGTCGAGGACGACGAGCTTGGCGCGACGCCAGACGCGGGTAATGCGGGCGGTGATGAGTGCACTCGCGAGGGCATCTGCGTCGACTTCGCGGAGCACGTCGGCCTTTCGAACGTCGACGGCACTGATCAACGCATTGTGCACGCTCTCGTCGAGGTCGCGCGCAATCGTTTCTGTCTCAGGCAGTTCCGGCATCGGCGGGTCCGTGCGACGTCTGCTCGAAGCGCTCTTCAGCGTCGCGTTCTTCGCGGAGACGCAGCGCCTCAAGACGCGCCGCTTCACGCCAACCGATATCGCGGCGATAGTGCGCGCCTTCGAAGTAAATACGCGCAGCCGCGTCGCGACTCTGACGCTGCGCATCGACGAACTTCGGTGCGACCGCGGTGACGGCGAGCACGCGACCGCCACTCGTCAGCAGGGCGCCGTCGGTCCCGCGCGATGTGCCGGCCTGATACACACGGATGTCATCGCTGAACGACGGCAGCTCGATACGCGCACCGGTTTTGGGCGTGTCGGGATAGCCTGGCGCAGCCACAACGGTTGTCACCGACGCGGCGTCGCGCCACTGCATTGGCGACATGTTGTTGATCCGTGCGCCGCGTGCAACGGCAAGCATCGGTTCCAGCAGACTGCTCTCGAGCAGCGGCAGAATAGCCTGCGTCTCAGGATCGCCGAAACGGCAGTTGAACTCGACGACCTTGGGGCCTTCCGGCGTGAGCATCAGGCCCGCATACAACAAGCCGGTGAACTCTGCGTTACGCTTGCGCATCGCATGCAATGTCGGCAGAAGAATTCGATCGGTCACATCGTCGATGAGCGCCGGCGTTGAGAACGAAACCGGTGTGTACGCGCCCATCCCGCCGGTGTTCGGCCCGTCGTCGCCGTCGAGCAGACGCTTGTGATCCTGCGCGCCGATCATCGGCAGCACGCTGCGGCCGTCGGTGATCGCAAATAACGACAGCTCCTCACCGGTCATGAACTCTTCCACCAAACACTCGGCGCCTGCTTCACCAAACGCTTTCTCGTCGAGCACACGCTCGATCGCAGCGTCGGCTTCCGCGAGGGTCATGCACACCATCACCCCTTTGCCTGCGGCGAGCCCGCTGGCCTTGATCACGACAGGCGTGCCGAAACGAAGCCGAACAGCCTCGCGGGCGGTCGACGTAAGTCGGTGTGTTTCGGCGTGTGCGGTCGGAATGCCGGCGTTCAGCATCATCGACTTGGTGTCGGCCTTGGACGTCTCGACCTTTGCTGCGTCCGCTGTTGGCCCAAATATCGGGATCCCACGATGACGGAACAGGTCCACAATCCCGTCGGCGAGGGGTGCTTCAGGCCCCACCACCACGAGGTCGACGTTCTCGGTCTTGGCGACTTCGGCGAGCCCCTCGAGCTCGGTGACCTGGAGGGGGAGCAGGCGTGCGAACTCCGCGATCCCAGGATTCCCGGGCGCCGCGATCAGTTCGATGGTCGTGTTTTCGCGGGAGAGCGCGTCGGCGATCGCATGTTCACGACCACCGCCGCCAACGAGCAGAATTTTCATAGGCGGGGAAAGCTAGTCTGCTCCGCCGGCGCGTGGGGACCGCTGGGGTCAACGGAAAAAGGCCTCTCTCGCGGAGGCCCGGGGCGCCCAAGCGAAAACAAACAAAACAAAACTGTTCTCGCGGAGGCGCGGAGCCACGGAGAACTGCAAACCGCTTTCTTTGGTTGGTTCACCGCAAGCTCGGCACCCTCGGCGCGAGAGAGCCTTTTCAGTTCTCGCCGTTGCAGTTCCCCGTGGCTCCGCGCCTCCGCGAGAACAGCAGTTGTCATTGCCGACGGCCTAGCGCCTCCGCGAGAACCGCCGTTGCAGTTCCCGCGGCCTCGCCTACTCGCCGGCGTCCGCCGCGCTCGACGCCGTCCGGAAAGCATCACGGAACGCATCCGCTGCGCGACCGAGCGCATCGCCTACGGACTGCGCCGCGGCCTTGGCCTGATCGGCGTAGTAGTCGGTCGCGTCGCGGATATCGTCGCGTAGCGGCCGCTCCTCCTCCGAGCCGCGACGGATGTACGTCCCGGCGAGAATGGCTTCGTATTCACCAGACTGCGACCATCGCTGCAACTCACCGGCACGCACCGTGTGAAACGGATGGTCGCGCAGCGCTGTGTTCAGCAGCTTGAGCACACTATCCCACGCGGTTCCGCCGGTCTCATACTCAGCCGCCTGTGCGAGGTACGCATCCAGATCGATCGAGTCGCCGAGTGAACGGCCGCCGGCGAGCTTGAGGAAGGTGGAGAGACTCGCGCGCGCATCCTGGGTGCCAAGCATTCCCGCGCGATCGGCCGAGAGCTCGGATTTGCGATACCACTCGAGCAGCGCGAGCTGAAAGGGGAGCAGCGCGATGCTCGCGAGGATCGGCAGTGCGCTCATGCCGAAGAACAGCACGATCTGCGCGATGGTCCGGTACGTCGTGTGCCCGGTCATGATGTGCCCGAGCTCGTGGGCGAGGATATAGCGCTGCTCGTCTTGATCGAGCAGTTCCAGCGACCCGGAGCTGATCACGATGAACGGATTCTCGAAGCCGACCGCCCCTGCATTCGCGATCGGTGTCTGCGTGACATAAAGCTGCGGCGGCGCTTGCCCCGCTGGCGGCCAGTCGAGGGCCTGCAGCACTTCTTGGTAGAGCGTGTAGAGCTGCGGACGCTGGGTCGGCCCAATGAGAACGGCGTCGCCCAGAAATAGATTGCGAACGCCGCGTTCGCCGAGCACGCCGCCGATGCGCCGAACGACTTCGTCGAAGCCGGGGAGTGCGCGCAGTGTGTTGAGCGCAGCGCGGTCAGCCGGGTGCTCCCAGCTGACACTGGAGATGGCGGTTAACGGGACACGGTTTGGCATGGGCGGGCTCGGAGTGACGGAGGGGCGACCGGCGGCTGAAGCTCCTTACGACAATGTCACTCCGAAGGTTCCGCCCAAACGACGCCAGAACGATTCCCGTGAGACGGATGACGCGATCAGGCGTTGAGGGCGTGATCGAGATCGGCCATGAGGTCTTCCGCGTCTTCGACCCCGCAGGACAGCCGAACCATGCCATCGGTGAGCCCCATCGCGTTTTTGACGTCGGCCGGTACCGAACCGTGCGTCATGGAGAACGGGTGGTTCGTGAGACTTTCCACACCGCCCAGCGACTCCGCCAGTGAGAAGACCCGAACGCGCTCCAGGAACTTGCGGGCCGCATCCAAGCTGCCCAGCTCCAGGGTCATCATGCCGCCGAATCCGGACATCTGGCGGGAGGCAAGTGCGTGGTGTGGATGGTGCGTCAGGCCGGGGTAAATGACCCGTTCCGGCCCAATCTTTTCGAGGAGGAACTGGGCGACCGCTCGTCCATTGGCGTCATGCTGGCGCATGCGCAGCGGGAGCGTCTTGGTCCCGCGCAGGGCGAGCCACGCGTCGAAGGGTCCGGGCACGGCGCCGGCCGCATTGAGGATGAACTGGAGCCGATCCGCCAGTTCGTCCTCAAGTACCACCGCCACGCCGCCGATCATATCAGAGTGGCCGTTGAGGTACTTCGTCGACGAGTGCCACACGATATCGGCGCCCAGCTCCAATGGGCGCTGGAAGACCGGTGTCGCGAACGTGTTGTCGACGACCAGCAGGGCCTGGTGCCGTTTAGCGATGTCGCTCATGGCATGCAGATCGGTGAGCCGCATGAGAGGGTTCGTCGGCGTCTCCACGAGCAGCGCGCGCGTGGTAGACGTCATCGCATCTTCAACCTTTTGCGGATCATCCGTGTCCACGTACGAGAACGAAAGCCCGAAATGACGAAGGATTCGATCGAAGAGACGGTAGGTTCCGCCATAGACATTCTCGCCGCAGACGATGTGGTCGCCTGCGCGAAAGAGCTTCATGATCGAGTCGAGGCAACCCATGCCGCTGCTGAACGCGAAGCCGTGTCGACCGCTCTCCAGAATCGCCACATTGCGTTCGAGGGCTTGTCGCGTCGGGTTCTTCCCACGCGCGTACTCGTAGCCCTTGTTGACGCCGATGCTCTCCTGGACGTAGGTGGAAGTCAGGTAGAGCGGCGTCATGATCGCTCCGGACACGGGGTCGGGGCGCTGGCCAGCATGAATGGCACGGGTGGACATGCCACCGGCGATATCTTCGTCGAAAATGCGCGTCATGGGCTCCGTTTGGTTCGTTCAGAGGCGGAAGCTAGCCCGCGAGAAGCCGCAGGGCGAGCGCTGACCGTGTTCGATCGTCGCCGACCGCGAGTCACCTCACGGACCGAGGTGCGCACTTTTGAACCATGGCCAATCTCGCCACGCGATCCCAAGCCGGCGGCCTGACGGTGGTGCTCCCCAACCTCCCCGGGTTGCACGCCGAGAAACGGTGCCTGATCGTCGATGACGAGGCACCGCTCCGTACCGTGCTGCGACGCTTGATGGAGGCGGAAGGCTTCGTGTGTGATGAAGCCGCCTCAGGCGTTGAAGCGCTCGCGCTGCTCCAAGCGCACCCCGCCCCCCTCGTGCTCACCGACTATCACATGCCGCGCATGGATGGCGCGCAGCTGCTGGCCAACGTCGTCGCGCAGTGGCCAGACACGGCCGTGGTGATGATCACCGCCGTCAGCGACGTCGATATCGCCGTGCGCTGTCTCGAGACCGGTGCGCTCGACTATCTCACCAAGCCGTTCAGCATCGAGGAAGTGCGCGCCCGCGTCGGACAGGCGATGGAGAAGCGTCGTCTGCTCACCGAGAATCGCGCCTACCGCAACGACCTCGAAGAGCGCGTCGCCTTACAGGCTCGCAAGTACGAAGAGCTCTTCCTCGCGTCCCTGCAGTCACTCGCGGAAGCGCTTGAAGTAAAGGACGCGTACACTTGGGGGCACTCCACGCGCGTGTCTCGATATGCGATGGCGATCGCGCGCGAACTGCATGTCGTCCCCCACGCCCTCGATCAGCTCGAGCTCGGCAGCCGACTGCACGACATCGGGAAGATCGGTGTGCGCGAAGCGGTGTTGAACAAGGACGGTCCGCTGACGGACGACGAGTACGCGCACGTCATGGAGCATCCTGTCATCGGCTGGCGTCTGCTAGCGCCGCTCTTGCACGAGATGCCGCACGCGTTGGCGGTCGTGCGCTCACACCACGAGCGCTTTGATGGACGCGGCACCCCGGACGCACTGCGTGGGCATGAAATCCCGCTCGAAGCGCGCATTACGGCCGTTGCCGACTCCTTCGACGCGATGACGAGCGGCCGTCCGTATCGCGCTGGCATGAGCGTCGATGATGCGGTCGCGGAACTGCGTCGCTGCTCGGGCTCGCAGTTCGATCCCGTCTGCGTGGTGGCGTTCGAGCGGGCAATGAAAGAGAAGACGTTCCCGCGCCCAGACTGGTCTGTGCAGCGCCCGACTTCGCTGCAAATTGTGGCGTAGCAGATGGCTCGGGTTTTGCCTAGACCGTCGCGAGAGCATTTGGGGTGAGGAACTGCATTTCTCGCGGAGGCGCGGGGACGCGGAGAACGGCGAGCAAAGAATCCTGAATCCTCCGCGCCTCCGCGAGTGATGCTCTTGGTTTTTGTAATTGGACCGGTTGCTTCCGTCGCGGGCCGTGCCTACCGGCGTTCAAATCCGAGACGCGACCGCCGTCGTCACCCGCGCGCCCGACAACAGCGCCGCGCCAATACGAATAAGTCCGTTCGCGTCATTCCACGCCCCTGCGGCCTCAGGCACCAGTCCTGCGACGTCACCGCCCGCTAGCAACGCGCGAGCCGACGCCAGCAGCGCACGATGCGTCAGCGTCATAGGTCTCCACGCATCATCGCCAGCCCGCTCGTACAGGAGCACGCACTCTTCGTCGCGGCCCTCGGCGGTCCGGTCGCCCTCGAGTTCAAGGCCGTGATGCGAACCCAAGTCCACGTTCGCGGTCCGGTTTGCGCTGACCACGCGGGCCGTGAATGGCGCGTCGTCGAGCAGCACAATCGTTCGCCCTGTCCCCACTCGGCTCGCCAGCGACTCGACCGTGAAAACCGCCCGCACGTTCGCGTCGGTCAACTGCCAGGCGATCTCGTCGTCACTCAGCGAGGCGTCGATCACCAGCGCACCGCTGCCATCGGACGCGGCGAGAGCGACCAAGAAAGCCGGCGAAGGCGGGAGCATCAGCGCCGAACGCCCCGACGCCAGCGCCTTCACGAGCGTCACCGAGCGCTGTTTGAGCGTCAGCCCCGCAGCGATCAGCTGCTGCACGTCGAAGGCGTCCACCCCTCCGCCGGCGGCGGCGATTGCGAGCGGAAAAAGAGAGAGGGGATCGCTCATGGCCGAGGAGGATAGTCGGTGCCACGTCCGTAACGAAAGAGCCCGAGAGTTCGTCCTCATATGCGGCGATTGGATGTGCTGCAGTGATAGAATTCACCGGAATTCACCGGGTCCATTGGTGTGACAGGCGTCGATGCCTAACTTTGGATGCTTCTGCGTTTCCTGTTGGCAAGTCAGAGGAGTGTGATGGCGTTTGAAGGCCTGATGGTGAGCGTGTCTGGGGTGCGCGGACGAGTTGGCCATGCCCTGACCCCTGAGGTCATGGCGACGTACGCGGCCGCCTTCGGTGCTTGGGCGTCGCGCAGCGGGAACCGCACGGTCGTGGTCGGACGAGACAGCCGAGTCTCAGGACCGATGTTCACGCGCATCGTGCACGGCGCCCTCGAGTCGGTCGGCTGCACGGTGATCGACATTGGGATGACGCCAACGCCAACGATCCAGCTCGCCGTGGAGCACCACCATGCGGCTGGCGGACTCGGCATTACCGCGAGCCATAACCCGATTGAGTGGAACGCGCTCAAATTTATTGGCCCGTCGGGGCTCTTCCTCTCGGCGGGCGAAGGCGCCGAGATGCGCGCGCTGCTGGAAACGGGAATCCCACGCGCGTCGTGGGATGAGCTTGGAGTCATTGTCAGGGACGACGAGGCGGTCGCTCGTCACATCGCACAGGTGGTGGCACTGCCGTACCTCAACGTCGATGCCATCCGGGCGCGTGGCTTCCGCGTTGCGCTCGATTGTTGCCACGGCGCGGGCGCGGTGATCATGCCGCAACTGTTGACCGAACTCGGCTGCGAAGTGATCGCGATCAACATGGAGACGGACGGTCTCTTTCATCGTCCGCCCGAACCGGTCGCTGAAAATCTGGGCGAACTGGAAACGCTGGTTCGGAATTTCGGCGCGGACGTCGGTTTTGCGACGGACCCCGATGTCGATCGGCTCGCACTGGTGCTCGACAACGGCAAGGCGCCCGGAGAGGACTACACGTTGGCGCTGGCGGCGCGGACCGTGCTGCGTCATCGCCCGGGGGCCGTCGTAACCAATCTGTCCACCAGCAAAGTCGTGTCGGATGTCGCCGCAGACGCGGGGATGCCGTTTCACTTCGCCAAGGTCGGCGAGGTGAATGTCGCGCTGAAAATGCGCGATGTGGGCGCGACCATTGGTGGTGAAGGGAACGGCGGCGTCATTCTTCCCGAGTTGCATCTGGGACGTGACGCGCCGGTGGGTGCGGCACTGATCCTGCAACTGATGCTCGAGGAGGACCGCCCCCTTTCTGCGGTCGTTGCCGATCGTCCGCGCTACGTGATTGTGAAGGACAAACTCGATCGGCCTGATGCGCCGCTCGACGCGGTGTATCTCGCGTTGCGCAGCGCGTTTCCGGACGCTGTTGCCGATGCGCAAGACGGACTCCGCCTCGACTGGCCCGACCGTTGGGTGCACCTGCGTCCATCGGGCACCGAGCCCATCGTTCGCGTCATTGCCGAAGGCCCGACGGAAGCCGACGCGCGCCAGTTGATCGCTGCAGCACGAGAGCCACTCGCACTACTTGAAAGTTCGTCCGACGATCATTCGCATCAACTGACTTCTCCCGGCCATCACTGACATGTGTGGAATCGTAGGCTACGTCGGCGGCAGAGTCGCCACTCCCATGCTCATCGACGGGCTGAAGCGCCTCGAGTATCGCGGCTACGACTCGGCGGGGATCGCGATCATGAATGGCAAGGGCGTCGAGACGTTCCGCGCCGCGGGCAAGATCGCGCGACTCGAGTCGGTCATCGAAAGCAACCCGCCACTGGGCACCATGGGGATCGCGCACACGCGCTGGGCCACGCACGGCCCGCCGACGGAACGGAATGCGCATCCGCACATGAGCATGGACGGCACGATCGCCGTGGTCCACAACGGCATCATCGAAAACGCCACGACGCTCAAGGCGTCACTCGAAGCGCGCGGCTTTGTCTTCAAGTCCGATACCGACAGTGAAGTGCTCGCGCACCTCATCCAGGCCGCGTACGCAGGCAATCTCGAAGCGGCCGTGATCGAAGCGCTGCGTCAGGTCGACGGCACCTATGGCCTTGCCGTGATCAGCAGCAACGAAAAGGAAAAGATCGTTGCCGCGCGCAAAGGTAGCCCGCTGCTGATCGGTCTTGGGGATGGCGAGTTCTACGTCGCGTCCGATGCATCCGCGATCCTCGCGCACACGCGACAGGTTGTCTATCTCGACGACGGTGACATCGCGGTCATCGCCCGCGAAGGCTACAAGGTCGTTGACCTGGACGCGGTCAGCCGCGACAAGCCGGTCAGCCGCATCGATTGGGACCTGCAGCAGATCGAGCGTGGTGGTTACCCGCACTTCATGCTCAAGGAGATCTTCGAGCAGCCGATCACCATCGAGAACACGATGCGTGGTCGCCTGATTCTTGAAGAAGGGTTTTCCAAGCTCGGTGGACTGAACATCAGCAAGGAAGACCTGCTAAAGATCGACAACATCACGATCACTGCCTGCGGCACGAGCTGGCATTCGGCGCTGATTGGCGAAATGATGATCGAGGAGCTGTGCCGCATTCCGGTGGAAGTCGAGTATGCCTCGGAGTACCGCTACCGCAATCCGATCGTCACACCAACGACGTTGTGCATCGTCATTTCCCAGTCCGGCGAAACGGCGGACACACTCGCCGCGATGCGCGAAGCGAAGCGCCGCGGTGCGCGCACGCTCGGGCTGGTCAACGTTGTCGGTTCGACGATCGCGCGCGAAGACGATGGCGGCATCTATCTGCACGCCGGCGCGGAAATCGGCGTGGCGAGCACCAAGGCATTCAGCAGCCAGGTAATCGCCCTCGCGCTCTTCACACTCAAGCTCGCGCGCTTGCGCGATCTGTCGGTGGAGCGCGGCCGTGCGATCGCGCAGGCAATGGCGAAGCTCCCCGAGCAGATCCAGTCGATCCTTGATCGGGCTGAAGAAATCGAAGCGCTGGCCGAAGAGTTCAAGCGCGCCTCAAACTTCCTCTACCTGGGACGCGGATACAATTTTCCGGCCGCACTCGAGGGCGCGCTCAAGCTCAAGGAAATCAGCTACATCCACGCGGAAGGGTATCCTGCGGCCGAAATGAAGCACGGCCCGATCGCCCTCATCGACGAGATGATGCCGGTGGTGTGCATTGCGCCACATGACTCGGTGTTCGAGAAGATCACGTCGAACATTCAGGAAGTGAAAGCACGCAAGGGGACGATCATCGCCATCACCACCCGCGATGAACCGTCGCTGGCCGGTAAACTCGACTACGAGTTCCGCATCCCGGAAACGATCGACTTGCTGTCACCCATTCTTGCCTCGGTGCCGCTGCAGCTGCTGGCGTACTACATCGCCGTCAAGCGTGGGTGCAACGTCGACCAGCCGCGCAACCTCGCGAAGTCGGTGACGGTGGAGTAGCAGCTCCGCTAGCTTTCGGCGATGAGCACCGATGTGACTGCACCAGACGCGACCCCGATCGCCCAAGAGACCCGCCTGCACCGCGAAGTCATCCGACGCCGCACGTTCGCGATCATCTCGCACCCAGACGCCGGCAAGACCACGCTGACGGAAAAGCTGCTGCTCTACGGTGGCGCTATCCACCTTGCCGGTTCAGTCAAGGCACGTCGCGCGACGCGGCATGCCACGTCTGATTGGATGAAGCTCGAACAGGAGCGCGGCATCTCCGTGACGTCGAGCGTGCTGCAGTTCGAGTATCTGGGCTATCAGTTGAACCTGCTCGATACGCCGGGGCACGAAGACTTCTCCGAAGACACCTATCGCACCCTCGTGGCGGCGGACAGCGCGATCATGCTGCTCGACAATCGCAAGGGCGTTGAGGAGCGCACGCGTCAGCTCTTCGATGTGTGCAAGCGTCGTCGCACACCGATCTTCACGCTGGTCAACAAGTGCGATCGTCACGGCGAGGATCCGCTCAAGCTGATTCAGGACGTCGAAGCAGATCTGGGGATCGATTGCTACGCCGCCACGTGGCCGATCTTCGACAACGATGTCTTTGTCGGCGTGTACGATCGTCTCACGCGCGAAGTGCATCTCTTCGAGCGAAGCGGCGATCGCGGTGCGACGCGGGCCGATGAAACGATTGTCGGCATCGACGATCCAGCCTTGATCGACGCGATGGGCGAAGGGTCATTCGATCGGTTGATGGGGGACATCGAACTGCTCGACGCGGCCGGGCATACGTACGAACACGCCCGCGTCTTCGACGGTACGCTCACGCCCGTGTTCTTCGGTTCAGCGCTGACCAACTTCGGGATCGAGCCGTTCCTGCGCGAATTTCTCGAACTCGCGCCGTCGCCCGGTCCGCGCGAATCGACGACCGGACTGATCGATCCGGAGAGCAAGGATTTCACGGGATTCGTGTTCAAGATCCAAGCGAATATGGATCCGAAGCATCGTGATCGCGTCGCCTTCGTGCGGATCGTCTCGGGGTACTTCGAAGCGAACATGCAGGTGCTCCATCAGCGCAGCGGCAAGCCGATTCGGCTTGCCGCGCCGCAGCAGTTCATGGCGCGCGAACGTGTCGGCATCGAAGAGGCGTGGCCGGGCGATGTGATCGGCATCATGGACCGCGGTACCCTACGCATCGGCGATACCCTGGGCGGCGACGGCAAGATGGAGTTCCAGGGGATTCCCCGTTTCCCGCCGGAGCATTTTGCGCGCGCCGTGCCTGCCGACCCGCTCAAGCGCAAGCAGTTCGACAGCGGCCTGCGTCAGCTCACCGAAGAAGGTGCCGCACAGGTGTTCTTCGCTGAAACGTCGACGGGTTCACAGCCGATCGTCGGCGCCGTGGGGCAACTGCAGTTCGACGTAATGGCGTTCCGTCTCGAGCACGAGTACGCTGCACCGTGCCGCTTCGAAAAGATGACGTATCGTTTCCCGCGCTGGCTTACCGGCCCCAAGGCCGAAGTCGATCGGGTGTCGACCGGGCAGGGGCGCATGCGCTTGTTCGACCACAAAGGCCATGTCGTCGTACTGTTTTCGGACAACTGGGCGCTGCGTCGCGCACTGCAGCACGAAGACAAGGTGGTCTTTCACGAGACGCAGCCGTAGCGCTACACGAATGGCGCGGTTCGCAAAGACTCGTGCATGAAAAGACTGAAAACAGACTTGGTACTGCCGATTGATCGGCAGTACCAAATCTGTTAGCGAGCTCGCACGCTACTCGGAATCCGTAGAAAGCGCTTTACACTACGCGCGCCGCCAACGTATCGATCTGACTTCCGACGTGCCCGATGACAAATCCACCGTCATCCGAGGACGAGAAGTAGATGCGGAGGCAGGTGTTCGGATTGCTCCCCTTGCGCAGCTGATCGGCGCATTCGAGTTCGCGACCGTTGTCGTCAAACACGTACGGCGTCTTGCGCGAGCCATCGGTCGGGCCAGGCGAGTAATCGACACCAAGATCGGTAAACACTTCGGCCAAGGGACGACCCAGTGCGCGGTCTTGTCGACGACGGCCCACTTCGCCGAGCGCCTTGAGATACTTCCAAGCCGTATCCGGATCGGGGAAGATCGACTCTTGGGCCGACGTGAGCGCCGAGGGCAGGAAGCGCAGCGCATCGGAGTACATCGCTTGGGCGCGTTCCACCGACTCGAGCACGGACTCTGGCGCATCGCTCGCCGGCTTGGCGATCGGCTGACGTTCTTTCTGCGCGGCAAGCGTGGTCCGAAGCGAACGCGTCATCGCGCGTTCCGCGTCGAGCAACTGGCGCGACTCGAGCAAACGTTCCCGCGTACGCGCGAGTTCGCCTTCGGCCTGTCGCACCGCTTCCTCATAGTTGCGCACAAGCGCCAGTAGCTGAGGACGGTCGAGTTCTGCACCAGACTCGGTCGCCAGCATCGCTTCGATTGCGTCTGGACGCTTGCCGTAGGCGGCAGCGCGTAGGTCGCGCAGTATATCAACGATGGCCGGTTCCGACAGCGGACGCTGTACAGACACTTCGGCCAGGCGCTGTACCAGACGACGACGCTCACCCGGTAGCGCGAGTGCGCGTGCCAGGACAAGCGGATGCTGAAACGGATCCGCTTCGAGCGAGAAGCCGGGTAGGTAGGCTCGGGCCGATCCGAGGAAGACGCTGCGTGCGTGACCGCCCACGGCGTCCGAAAGGGCAAACGTGTCTGAGTGACGGAGCATGAAGCAGAGCCCCAATCCAAACAGCTCGCCAGCGAACTGCTCCGGCGGCAGCACGTAGCCGCCGTCGGGCAACTCGGTCAGCAGCAAGACCGGCATTGTGCGTGCAGGATCGCAGAGCACGAACCGGACAAACGCATCGAGCGTCCCCGCTTCCAGCTGTGTCGGCACACGCTGTAACGGACCATCGTTCGACACGAGCGTGAAATGCGCATCGAGTTCGGGGAGCAGTCGCGGCGCACGCACGGGAGGTGTCGCGCCAGAGGGCGAACCACCGTCGGTGCCGACCCGAATGTTCAGCTGGTGGGACGCTGAGCCGTTCGAGGCGATCGTCGAGACATAGGTGACATGCGTCGACCACTGCAGCGACCGATCGAGCGGGTCTGGCGCGTGGACCACAATGTCAGCGAGCGCCTGGCCGTCCTTGCGGTACGGCGCCCAGCGAAGAATGCGTCCGCCGTCGAGCGTGTGATTAGACGGCGAGTCCCACGTCAGCGTTTGGCCGTGCTCGAGTCCTAACCAAATGACGCACGCGTCAAGGAAGGCGGTATCGGCGTTGGTCGAGGCGCTGCGCGGCACGAGATTGAACTGCAGAGCAAGTCGTTGTTGCACGGATGTCTTGATTGGCATTGGTGCCACCCTTACGTCACTGACGAAAAGTGGCGAAACTATCGCGCCATGAGAGTTCTAATCCAGCGGGTCAGCCGGGCTGAAGTTCGAATCCGACCGGTTGCACCTGACAGCGTCGTCAGGATGTCCGGACAGATTGGCGCGGGTTACGTCGCGTTGGTCGGATTCACGCACACGGATACTATTGCCGAGGTGCGATGGATGGCTGAAAAAATCATCAGCCTCCGTTTGTTTCCAGATTCGGAAGAACGGATGAATCTCGACCTGATCGAGCACGGCGGGACATTGCTCGTGGTCTCACAGTTCACTCTGTATGCTGATGCGCGCAAGGGGCGTCGACCAAGTTTCATTGCTGCGGCGCCACCACCTGTCGCTTTCCCACTATACGAACAGTTCTTGATCTTGTTGCGGAGCCACGGCACCCGCGTTGAATCGGGCGAATTTGGTGCAACGATGGATGTCGAACTTATCAACGATGGGCCCGTGACGATTTGGCTCGAACGGGAGGCGAATGCCTCAGCAACCCCGAACGGCCTTCCATAGCGCAAATTTGGCGCCACCGGAAAAGTACATCATACGCCCCGTGGCGCCACCTTCATACGTCTGGGCAGGCTGATGCGTTGTAGGCGTGCAACAAACTCCGTATTGCTCGCAACACCTGATTGCGCACAAGCCCCATGTGCATCGGCGGGCAGACACGAGGAAACGGCCGATGCCTCCGGAATATGACTGTCCAATCCTGTTTGCCCGTCGACGAAGGGCTCAACGGGGCGTAGACTGCTCCAACGCCTGTTCTAGATCCGCGACCACGTCGTTCACGTGCTCAAGCCCAACACTGATTCGGACCAACCCGTCCGAGATCCCGACCGCTGCGCGCTCTGCTGCCGTCAGCTTGCTGTGCGTCGTCGATGCCGGGTGTGTGACGATCGTTCTGGTGTCACCAAGATTCGGTGAGTGCGAACACAGCTTGATAGCATCGAGAAAGCGACGCCCCCGTTCAATTCCACCCTTCACCACCAGCACAACAATCCCGCCACCCTGTGACATCTGCCGCTGCGCGAGCGCGAACTGCGGATGTGACGGGAGCCACGGATAACGCACCGATTCAAGCGCACCGTGCCCATCGAAGTGCAGCGCAACGGCCAAGGCATTCGCGCAATGACGATCCATGCGCACGGCGAGCGTCTCAAGCGATTTCGAAAGTATCCAGGCATTGAAGGCGCTCATCGATGGACCAGTGTGGCGCGCAAAGAACCGATCGTCCGCAATGAGCGCCGCGCTGCCCAGAATCGCGCCGCCGAGCACGCGCCCTTGGCCATCGATGTACTTGGTCGCGGAGTGAATCACGATCGACGCGCCATGCTCGATCGGCCGCTGCAAGTAGGGGGTGGCAAAGCAGTTGTCCACCATCAGGATCACGCCGCGCTGGCGAGCGAGCTCCCCGAGCCTCGCCAGGTCGATGAGCTCGAGACCCGGATTGGACGGAGTCTCGACAAAGAGCACCTTGGTTGCGGGGCGGATCGCGTTCATCCAGCCGTCTTGGTCCGCCGCATCGACGTACGTCGACGTCACGCCCCACTTGGGGAGAATCCGCGTGAAAATCTGGTGCGTCGATCCGAACAGCGCGCGCGACGACACCACGTGGTCACCCGCACTCAGCCGCGACGCAAGTGCGGTGAACACCGCCGACATCCCACTCGCCGTGGCAATGCCATCTTCCGCGCCTTCGAGTAAACACAGCTTGCGCACAAATTCGTCGGTGTTCGGATTCGAATACCGGCTGTAGATGTTTCCCTGAACCTCCTCGGCGAACAATGCCCGCGCATGCTCAGCGTCATCGAAGCGGAAGCTCGAGGTGAGAAAGAGTGGCACCGAGTGCTCGCGCTCGCGTGTTGTCGGCGACTGGGCGCGTATCGCGAGTGTTTCGAAGTGCAGCTCGGAATGCGGCCCGAAGTGCGGCTCGTAATGCTGTTCGTCGGACATGATCAACGTGGTAGAGCGGAACTGTAGAGGCTGTCGGAAGAGGGTCCGATGCTGGTAATTTATCGTACATGCACAGTCCAGATGTCACTCCGCACACCCTCCCACGCGTCATCCTCGCCTCGCAATCGCCGCGACGCCGAGATCTCCTGACACTCATCGGCATTCCCCATGAGGTCTGTCCGGCCGACGTGGACGAGTCGGTTCATTTAAATGAGGCGCCAGTCCCCCACTGCGAACGACTGGCGCGGGCAAAGGCCGACGCACTCGCTGCGTCAAATCCAGACGCCGTCATTGTCGGCTCCGACACGATCGTCGTCATCGACGGCGACATTCTCGGCAAGCCCGTCGATCGTGCCCATGCCATTGCGATGCTCACGCAACTGAGCGGGCGAACGCACACGGTGTTCACGGCGGTCGCGGTGGCATACGGCGGTCACACACGGTCAGGCGTCGAGTCCGTGTCGGTCACCTTTCGACCGCTCGATCCGGCGCAGATTTCCGCATATGTCGACACCGGTGAGCCCATGGATAAGGCGGGCGCATACGGCATTCAAGGTTTCGGCGCTACCAATGTTGAACGCATCGACGGCGACTACTTCGCGGTAATGGGCCTTCCACTTGGCCGCATGGTCGCGCTGATGCGCGAACATGGCCTGAGCTACGAGTACGGACCGCTCAGCGTGGGAAGCGCGATGTGAGTTCCGCGATGCGTTTGTCGGCGTAGCGCTCACGCCAACGAACGAGCATCGCGTGCACTTCGTCCACCGAAATGCGCTGCATCCGATCGGGTCGGTAGCTCATGTCGACTGGATACACTTCGCCTGGCTCACCGTACGCGTCGATCATGAGATCGTGCGCAAAATCGTACGGCCCGACACGCTTGGGGTTGGTGTAGCCCATCAGTGAGATCACCGGGGTGCGGAGTGCAATTGCGAGATGCAGCGGGCCGGTATCCGGCGACAGTGCGACCGCCGCGCCATCGAGAATCGCAGAGAGCTTCCGCAGGCCGCTGCCAAGTGCGGAGTGCGCGATCGGCGCATCGCGCAGGATGATCGCTTCGGCCGCCAGTTCGCGTTCAGAGCGCCCGCCGACGAGCACAGGTTGCAGGCCGAACTCATGCCAGAGAATGCGGCACACCGCCGCCCACCGCTCCGGCATCCAGTCCTTCGCGGCTTTGCTCGTGGCAATCACGATTGGCGCGATGGGCCGGTCGAACTGCTGGACGAAGTCACGCTGCCACGCGCGCTCCTCGGCATTCCACGGGCCCAACCCCCATTGCGGACTACCATGAGGTACGCCCAATGCGCTCAGGAACTCGAAGTACTGATCCTGCACATGTTGGCCAGCGTGCGGCGCGATACGATGCGTGGTGAACAGCCAGTTCGCGTCACGCGCGCGTTCACGATCGAAGCCGAGTTTGATGGGTGAGTGCGTGAAACTGGTAACGAGGCCGGCCTTGAAGTACACCTGTAGCGCGAGCACGACATCGAACGAGCGGCTTTGCAATTCGCGACGCACATCCAGAAACGTACGCCAACCGCGCGAGCGATCGAAGATGATGATATCGTCGACGAGTGGATGACCGCGCACGAGCGTCGCAGGGCCGGGTTGTAGTACCCACGAGATGCGTGCCGCCGACGCGTGTGCCTTGAGGGCGTGGATGATCGGCATCACATGTACTGCGTCCCCAACGGCACTCATCATCACGATGCCGATTGTTTTCGCCGAGGGAGACAGCGGTGGTACTGACGGCGACGTCACACTTTCCCCAAGTGGTGCACGTCCGAACCCGGCATCGATGCGAGTGGTGGCGTTGCCGCGATGGCCTCGCGCTCGAACGCCGCCATGCGCGCTTCGGCGACGTCGCACCCGAAGTTGATGCGCCACTTTCGCATCGAGCGGAGTAGTCGTGCGGCATTGCTGCGCATTGTATCGAGCGGCGCACGGGTCGGATCCCACTGCACGACGTCCACGTCGATGATCAGTGCTTCGACCTCACCTCGGCGATCCTGCCTGAGCAGAATATTTTTGACGTTGAGATCGGGGTGCACAACGCCGTGGGCGGCGAGTTTCACCAGCAAGGCCTTCGTTGCAAGTAGCGCCGTATCGCAATCGATCTGGGGCGCGAGGCCCGCGGCAATCATGCCAAGATCGTATGAATCGGGAATCAGGCGAGTGACGACATCCACTCGACGAAAGCCCAGCACGGCATTGTAACGCGCGTAGCCTATGACCTCAGTTGTCGGGATTTCCATGCGGCGCAGCATCCATGAGCGCGCCAGTTCGGTGGGCGCGCGCGTCGGCATGCGAAAGAGATCGCCCGTGATCGGCGCAAGGACCCCGCCGTGCCAAGCATGACGGACAACCACCGTTTCCTCTTGATCGGGAAGGGCGGCGACGAACACCGGCGCGCGTCCTCGCATGGCGCGCGGTTGCGGGCGCTCGGCGGCCCACTCATAGAGCGTGCCGTACTGCTCGATGATTGCTGCGAGTGAATCGACGATGGTATGCAATCCGGTGACGTCGCCTGACCGGAGCATACGGGTCGCGACCTCCGGGACATTGGCCGACGCGCTCACGCTTGCGCCTCAACCGACCAGACATGCGCCGTGCCACCGGTACGCCGTTCCGGCATGATGTCGGAGCGGGGAGTCATCGGCAGCGACTGCACCAGCGCGTGGCGCACACTGTCGCTGACGAGAATCTCCCCGCGTTGCGCCGTTGAGCAGAGGCGGTCGGCGACGTTGACGGTGTCACCGATCAACGTGTACTCGAGTCGTCGAGGCGACCCGATGTTGCCGACAAAAGCGTCACCTCTGTGCACACCAATTCCGATGCCAAGCGTCGGCCGACCTTCACGCTCCCACCCGATATTGAGGCGCACCACTTCACGTTGCATGTCCAGCGCCGCGGCGATTGCGCGATCGGAGTCGTCGGCAAATGCATCCGGTGCGCCCCAGTAGGCCAGCAGCGCATCGCCGATGAACTTATCGAGTGCGCCGTTGTGACGGAACACGCACTCAACCATCGCTTCGAAGTACTCGTTCAACTGCGCCGCCATCTGCGTTGGTGGCATTGTCTCGGCGAGCGCCGTGAACCCGCGGATGTCGCTGAACAGTACCACTACGAGCCGGCGGTCTCCCCCGGGCTTGATCTGTCCCGTTTCCAACGCGATGCGTTCGGCCAGCTGCGGCGTGAAGTAACGCTCAAAGTTTTCGCGGACTTGCGTCGCCTTGTGCAACTGGGCCGCTGTGACTTCGCGCTCGGCCGTCACAGCAGCCAGCCCGGCGTAGGCGATGAGGTAGTCGAGATCCGCATCGGCGAATGCGTGTGTGTCGCGCGTGTTGTCGACATAGAGCACGCCGAGCGTCGTACTGCCTTCGCCAAGCAGGGGCGCAGCCATCGCCGATCGAACCGCCTGTCGCAGCACGGTGTCGCCCGTCGTGCGTGTGTCCTCGCGGGCGTCATGTGTGAGGAGCGCGACCTGACGTTCGGCGACCCCTTCGGAGATGCCGCGGGGCACGGCGCGCAACACATCACTGCCCAGTCGGTCGCGCGCAATACGCGGCACGAGCGCCCCGCTGGGATCGAGGAGCAGCACCGCGACGCGATCCGCCGAGAGCGTAATGAACAGATCATCGACGACGGTCTTCAACATCGATTCGACGCTGTTGACGGCGCCGAGTCGTTGAGCGCTCGCGACGAGCTGGGCCAGCCGCTTGCCCGCGACGTCCGCCAGCGCCGCGTCGCGGTGAGGCATGGAGCGCTCACGCACAATCGTTGGCGACGATGCGAGGGCGGACCGATCGATGGAGCCGGCTGCCTCCGCTGCAGCGTCAATCAACATGAACGCCACGCCGCCGAAGGCCACGACGTCGCCCGCGTGGGCGCTGCCGTGTTCGATCCGTTCACCGTTGATCCACGTGCCATTCCGCGAGCCCAGATCCGTCAGCTCGACGTCGGTCGGACGTGACCGCACTTCTGCATGACGTCGGGAGACGCGCGGATCGAGGATTGGGAGCGCACACGCCAACTCGCGCCCGGCGATCAACGGAACGTTGTCCTGCAGCGCGAAGCGCCGGTCGCCTTCGGGAGAGACGAGCACGAACGACATCGCTATGCCGTGGTCGTCGAGAACGCGCTGTGCGACGTGGGTCGCGCGATGGCCGCTCCGCCCTTGGCCGCACGCACCCGACCGATCGCGGTCAGAATTGCGCGCGCCTTGTTTTCAGTCTCAGCCCACTCCATCTCGGGAATCGAGTCATGCACGATCCCACCGCCGCTTTGCACCGACGCAACCCCGTCCGCGATCACACAAGTGCGAATCGTGATTGCGAGATCCATGCGCGTGTCGCCGGCGCCGATAAACCCAATAGCGCCCGCATACGCACCGCGACGCTCCGGTTCGAGTTCATCGATGATCTGCATGGCCCGCACCTTGGGCGCACCGGACATCGTGCCAGCGGGGAATACAGCACGAAACGCGTCGAGTGCGCTCGTGTTGTCGGCCAACTCGCCTTCCACCTGACTGACGATGTGAAAGACGTGGGAGTATCGCTCCACCGTCATGAGATCCGTGACACGGACCGTGCCGTACTTGGCCAGGCGACCGACATCGTTGCGCCCGAGGTCAACGAGCATCACATGCTCCGCCCGTTCCTTCTCGTCCGCCAACAGCTCGGCGGCGAGCTCCGCGTCTTCTTCGGCCGTCTTGCCACGTGGACGCGTTCCGGCGATCGGGCGCACGGTGAGGGTACCTTCGGCGACCCGCACCAGCAGCTCTGGTGAACTGCCGACGAGCTCCATACCGTCGAGCATGAGGTGATACATGTACGGCGACGGATTCAGTGCACGCAGCGCGCGATAGAGATCCGTCGTGTCGAAATCGAGCGGCATCTGCTGCCGACGTGCGAGCAACACCTGAAACGCGTCGCCGGCCAGGATGTATTCCTGAATGCGCGCGACGTCCTGGATGTACTTCTCGCGCGTGTAGTTCGACTGTGCGACCGCCGGCGCTGCATTGGTATCGAGCGCGAGCGGTAACAACACATCCGCGCCGTACAGTCGCTCGATCGTGTCTTCGAGCGTATGCGTTGCATCCGCGTGCAGTGCGGCGAGTTGCACTTCACTCGCGCCGGCGGGCACCGGGACCGACACGATGATGCGGGCCTGTCCCCGCCAGTTGTCGATCACCACCAGCGCCTTGGTGAAGACGAAGCACGCGTCAGGGTAGTTCATCGTGCGAGGTGGAGCGTGCGGGAGATTCTCGATGTGGCGCACGACATCGTAGGCAAAAAAACCGACGGCCCCGCTCCAGAACGGACCAAGCTCCCGCGCATCGACAGGACGCATGTCGCGGATGATGTTGCGCAGATCGGCGATCGGGTCATCGGGCGTGCGCGCGGCATGCCAGCCGAGTTCCGCGGTCCAGTCTTCGACCATACCATCGCGCAGTCTCCACGCACCGCGCGGCTCAGTCCCGAGATAGGTGTAGCGCGCCCACGTCTCACCGCCCGCCGGTGCGGACTCGAGCAAAAACGCAAACGGTCCTCGGCGCAGCTTGGCGAACGCGGCCACCGGCGTGCACTGATCGAGCAGACAATCGCGCCACACGGGCACGAGTCCTCCGTCGTTCAGGGACTGGGCGGCTTTGGCTCGGAAATCGTCGAAGGAGGTCACGTGCGGTTTGGTTCTGATAGGTCTGAACGGTGCAATCGGTCGCGTCGGAGAAAGTGCCCACGCGTAGCCCAAGCAAGTTCGCCGCCGCGCTCGCTGTCCGGCAAGCGACTCGGTACCATTCGCGGATGACGCTCGAACCGCAGGACGTGATTGCCGTGTCGCACGAACCGGGGGCGCCGGTCCGTCTTCCGGGGCGAACCACAACCGTCGATGTTGGCGTGGTCGATGTCGTGGTGCTTTCCCCGGTGGCGGCAGGCCGTCGCTCACGCTGGCGCGTGCTCACCATGCGTCGCGCCGCCGGAGTGCGCTGCACGGGCGCCTGGGAGATCGTACACGGCCGGATCGAACCCGGAGAGCGTCCCGCCGACACCGCACGGCGTGAAGTCAGAGAAGAGACCGGCCTCGACGTACTACGGCTGTACAGTATCACAGTGAACCCATTTTACCTGCATCAGAACGACAGTGTACAGTTGGCGGTCGTCTTCGCCGCCGTCGTTGGTGCAGCGCCCAACGTGATTCTGGGCGCTGAGCACGATGCCCTGCTATGGCGCACGCCGTCGATGGCCGTGAAGACGCTCGATTGGCCGCGCGAGCAGGAAGCGGTTCGGTACGCCGTGGAGTTGCTCCGCGGTGGCGATGCCGGCAACGTTGAAGATGTATTGTTGGTCCCCTGAACTCCCCACTGGTCCTCACTCATGCATCGTCACACGCTCCGCGCCGCCGCGCTCGCGCTCAGCGCCGCTCTCGTCTCGCACAGTGCCGGCGCACAGGCTGCAGGCGATCCGAAAGCCACCGAAGTCTGGACGCCCATTCCCAAGATCCTCACGCCGGGCGCAACCGGCGCTGACGCTCCGAACGACGCGATTGTACTGTTCGGCGGGAAGTCGGTGGATGCGTGGGTGACCGCGAGTGATAAGTCGCCAGCCAAATGGACCGTCGCGAACGGCGTCATGACCGTGAATAAGAAGTCGGGCGACATCATGACCAAACGGAGCTTTCGCGATTACCAGTTGCATCTCGAATGGCGCATCCCGCCCGGACTCGAAAAGTTCGTCGGACAGGAGCGCGGCAACAGCGGACTCTATCTCGCGTTCAACGGCGAAGATGGCTACGAGCTCCAGATTGTCGACTCCTACAAGAACACGACGTACGTGAACGGGCAGGCCGCAAGCCTCTACAAGCAGACGCCACCGCTGGCCAACGCGATGCGCAAGCCAGGCGAATGGCAGACGTATGATGTCGTCTTCACCGCGCCGCGCTTCAAGGCCGATGGTTCCGTTGAGTCGCCGGGATATGTCACGGCAATCCACAACGGCGTATTGGTGCAGAACCACACGGCTCTCAAGGGCTTTACCCGCTATACCGGCGCACCGGAGTACAAGGCGCACGGGGCGTTGCCCATTCTGCTGCAAGCGCACGGCGATCCGAGTCCGCCAATCAGTTTCCGCAACATCTGGCTCCGCGAGCTCGGCAGGCGGTAGACAGCGGCGTCAGTCGGGCTGCTTGGCGCCCTTCTGCGCCGCCACGGCGCGCGAGCGGACCAGTGCACGCTCACGCTCTACGCGTTCAATCACCCGTGTCCAATCGGTGACGCTGCGCGTCCCCTCCAGCAAACCGCTCAGCGGCTGGTTGAGATCGATCTGACCGTCGAACACAAACAGGGCCGACTGCGTTTCGCGCTGCTTGAGTCGGTATTCGCCAAAGCCAGGCGTCATCGGCAACACATCGATCGGACGGAAATCGCGACCAACATTGTGGATGATGAATTCCTGCGGGGAGAAGCGCGTCTCGCCCTGCTCCAGCGCAAAAAACGTCACATACCAGATCGAATACGACGGGAGACGAGAGCGATCCCTGATCGCATTGATCTCTTTCTCCTTGCTCTTGGCGAGATCACGCAGTGACCGGTACGAATCGGGTCCAAGGAGACGCAGAAAGCGCTCCTCGAGCGGCACGGCGCGCACCTGCAACCCATTCGCCGGTGAGATCTTGAGCGCGATATCGTCCTGTCGGAGCGTGCCGAAGTTTGGCGGCACATAGTTCGGATCGAGCGTGTCGGAGACCGCGCTGGCCTGTCCCACGGGCGGTAGTTGCGCAGGAATCGTCTGCACCGGAGCGCAGCCGGTAGTCGCCGCAAATAGCACGAGCTGAGCGAACGTCTTCATTCTTCGACGACCCTCCAGTCTGGCATCCCCAGCAACTCGACCAGCGCGGTGGCAAGCTCGTCTCGACCTTCGCCGGTGCGTGCGCTGAACGCAACGATCTGATCGGCATCGAGCCCGACGTGTGCTGCCAATGCTTGTACCCGCGCGACCGCCTCAAGTGGCTTGAGCTTGTCCACCTTCGTCGCGGCAACGATCGTCGGCGCACCGAGGTCGGCGAGGAAGTCGAGCATCGTGCGATCGTCGTCGGTCGGGTCGTGGCGGGCATCGAGCAAGAGTACGACACCGCCCAACACGGGGCTCTCCGAGAGATACCCTTCGATCAACGGTTGCCATTCGGCTTTGCGCGCTTTCGAGATGCGCGCGTAGCCATAGCCCGGCAAGTCCGCGAGCACGAACGTGTTGTTCACGTTGAAGAAGTTGATCTCGCGCGTGCGTCCCGGCGTGTTGCTCACGCGCGCGAACGACTTGCGGCGCATCAACCGATTCAACAGCGACGATTTGCCCACGTTCGATCGCCCAGCGAAGGCGATTTCTGGAAGCTCAGCAGGTGGACGCCATCCGCCCTTGGTCGCCATCGGTCCAAGAAATTCGATCGACTTGATCACCAGCGGATCAACGCGCACGATCGGTGCAACCGGGTCGACGGCGCTCACGTCGGACGCTCAGGCGCATCAAGCACCGTCACCGACTCGATGAGTGGCTCGGGCAACGGGTGACGCAGCGCGAGCATCAACACTTCATCCATGGTGCGTACCGGATGCCACGTGACCTGCGTGCGCACATCGTCCGGCAGCTCGGCGAGATCTTTCGCGTTGCCTTGCGGGACGATCACGTGCGCCACACGATGACGATGCGCCGCAACCCCTTTCTCCCGAATACCACCGATTGGGAGCACACGACCGCGCAACGTGATCTCACCGGTCATCGCGACATCGCCGCGCACCGGAATTCCGGTCAGTGCACTCACCAGCGCGGTAGCGAGCGCGATACCGGCCGACGGTCCGTCTTTCGGCGTCGCGCCTGCGGGCAGGTGCACGTGAATGTCGCGATTGCGATAGAAGTCGGCCGAAAGCCCAAGCGCGTTCGCACGCGACCGCACGTAGCTCAGTGCCGCTGCAGCGGACTCCTTGATCACATCGCCAAGCGTGCCGGTGAGCTGCAAGCGGCCACGACCCGGAACGATACTGACCTCAATCTCGAGTAGGTCGCCGCCAACGCTCGTGTATGCGAGCCCTGATGCAACACCAACCTGATCGTGCAGCGAGGGATCTTCGTGGTCGTGTGGCGCGGGCCCAAGCATCGATGGTAGCTCTTCGACTTTGACGAGCATCGCAGAGTCATCCGGAACTTCACGACGCGCGAGCTTGCGCGCCAATCGGGCGATGCGACGATCGAGGTCACGAACGCCGGCTTCGCGCGTCCAACCGCGGATAATTGCCTGAAGGACATCCGGCTCCATCGTCACGCGCGCCGCATCGATGCCATGGTCCTTGAGTTGGCGCGGCAAGAGAAACCGACGGGCAATCGCCAGCTTCTCGGGTTCGAGATAGCCGGGCAACCGAATGATCTCCATGCGGTCGCGCAACGCTTCGGGAATGGACTGCAACGAGTTCGCGGTCGTAATGAACAGCACCTGCGACAGGTCGTAGTCGACTTCCAGATAGTGATCGTTGAACGCGTGATGCTGTTCGGGATCGAGCACTTCAAGCAGTGCCGCTGCCGGATCACCGCGCCAATCGCTGCCAAGTTTGTCGACTTCGTCGAGCAGGATGACCGGGTTCACCGTCTCCGCACGACGCATGGCCTGAATGATGCGACCAGGCAGTGCGCCAATGTACGTGCGACGGTGCCCGCGAATTTCCGCTTCATCGCGCACCCCACCCAACGCCATGCGCACGAACTTGCGGCCCAGCGCGTTGGCGATCGAGCGACCGAGCGATGTCTTGCCCACACCGGGAGGCCCAACGAGGCAGAGCAGGGGCCCGGGCAACTTCCCGACGCGGCCGAGCACTGCAATATGGTCGAGGATGCGTTCCTTCACCTCCTCGAGTCCGAAATGATCGCCATCGAGTACGCCTCGCGCATGCGCGAGATCGATGGTGTCATCGCTGCGTGTTGTCCACGGCAACGACACCACCCAATCCAGCCAACCACGGGCAACCGCAGCGTCGGGCGACATCGGCGCACTACGTCGCAACTTGCGCAGTTCCCGCTGTGCACGCGTGGCTACCGCCTCGGGCAGTTCGCGCGTCGCCATCTGCTTGGTGAACTCTTCGACTTCGTCGCCGTCTTCCTGACCGAGCTCACGATGGATTGCGCGCAGCTGCTCCTGCAAGAAGAACTCGCGCTGATTCTGGAACAGCGAACCACGCACCTGCTCATCGATCTTCTTTTCGAGCCTGAGGAGTTCGAGTTCACTCCCCAGCTGCTGCACGAGCATGTCTGCGAGTTCGCCGAGCGTCGTCGCCTCGAGCAGGCGTTGGCGTTGCTCAATCGGGATCTGCAGATGGGCCGCAATGCCGAACGCGATGCGCTGTTCGTCATCGAGCCCCTGCAACAGCCCGACAATCTCCGACGGTAGACGGCGCTGTAGCCCGGCGTAGTCTTCGAACAGCGTCAGCGCATGGCGCACGCCGGCTGTTGTCTGCTCGCGCGATCCACGACGTGCCGAGCCTTTTTCGTGCTCCAACGGGAACGGCACGACACGCGCCTCGAGCAGCGGGCCGCGCTTCGACGCAGAGTAACGCTGCACGCGCACTCGGCTCATGCCTTCCACCAGAATCTTTGTCGTGCCGCCAGTCAACCGGGTGACCTGTTGCAGGCGTGCGAGCACGCCGACGCGATTCAGATCGGTAGCGCCGGGCGAGTGCACATCGGCACTGCGCTGCGTGACGAGCAGCAACTCCTTCGACCCTTCGGCAGCATCAGCGACAGCCGCCAGCGATCCCGCGCGGCCAACCAGAAGGGGCATGGCGACGTGGGGGAACAACACCACATCGCGAAGCGGGAGAACCGGCAGCCGATCGGCGACCGTTCTCACTGCATGACGGTCGTTCAGGCTTCCTTCTTTTGTCGCTTCGGTGCGATTTCGAGTAATAGGGGCGCGCCAGTGGTGACGGCCGCTTCGGTCACCTTCACCCCCACCACGTCATCGCGGGTGGGGAGGTCAAACATGGTGTCCTGCAACGTCTCTTCGAGAATGGCGCGCAAGCCACGCGCCCCGGTTCCACGCTTGAGAGCCTTGCCAGCGACCGCGCGCAAGGCCGACTCTTCGAAGGTGATCTTCACGTCTTCCAGATCGAACAGCCGCTGATACTGCTTGGTCAGCGCGTTCTTCGGCTCCTTGAGGATCTGCACCAAAGAGTCTTCGTCGAGTGCTTCGAGCGGGACACACACCGGAAGACGACCCACCAACTCCGGAATGATGCCGTATCGGAGCAAGTCGTCCGGCTCCACTTCGGCGAACGGCGTTTTGGGTGTCGTTTTCGCGATGGAGGTCACTTTGGACTGATCACCCTTCTCGCCGCCGTAGCCGATCTGGCGACGACCGGTGCGCGACTCGATGATCTTTTCCAGACCGTCGAACGCACCACCGCAGATGAACAGAATGTCCTTGGTGTTGATCTGGATGTATTCCTGCTGCGGATGCTTACGGCCACCCTGCGGCGGCACCGATGCCACGGTCCCTTCGAGGATTTTCAGCAGCGCTTGCTGCACGCCTTCACCGGATACATCACGCGTGATGCTCGGATTCTCCGACTTGCGCGCGATCTTGTCGATTTCGTCGATGTACACGATGCCGCGCTCGCACTCGGCGACGTTGAAGTCACCGGCCTGCAGCAAACGGACAAGAATGTTCTCGACATCTTCGCCCACGTACCCCGCTTCAGTGAGCGTGGTCGCGTCGGCAATCGTGAACGGCACATCCAGAATGCGGGCCAACGTCTGCGCGAGCAGCGTCTTGCCCGTTCCTGTCGGTCCGATCAGCAGGATGTTGGACTTGTCCAACTCGACATCGTCTTCGCGCGCGTTACTCGACGCGTTGATGCGCTTGTAGTGGTTGTACACCGCCACCGCGAGCGCCTTCTTGGCGTGTTCCTGCCCGATCACGTACTGGTCGAGAATCCCCTTGATCTCACGGGGAGTCGGTACCTGCGTGATCGCTTCGGCAACCTCGCGTTCTTCGTCTTCGGCCAGGATCTCATTGCAGAGCGCGATGCACTCATTGCAGATGTAGACGGACGGGCCCGAAATGAACTTCCGGACGGCGTCCTTGGACTTGCCGCAGAAGGAGCAGCGGAGATGCTTGTCGTGGGACATTACGGTCCGGAGCGGAAGTCGACGCGCAGGAAGGGCAACTCGGAACGGTCAACTGCAACCGTCACCTACAGTTAAGCCGTTTTCCCGCACAGAATCAAGCAGAAGTTCCCGGGCGGATGCTGCGCACGGGGATTCCTGAGGAGTATCGGCACGACGTGGACAAAACAGAAGCGGTGAGCCCGCTTGGGCTCACCGCTTGGTACCCCACTGACCGTTGGTTGGCCGGTTTCAGCGCGCAGCGACTAATTCGGCCTGGTGCGAAATGACGATATCCACCAAGCCGTAAACCTTCGCGTCCTCGGCGGACATGAAGCGGTCACGATCCGTATCGCGCTCAACCTGCTCCACGGGGCGCCCCGTATGCTTGGCCATCAGCTCATTCATCTTCGAGCGGAGATAGAGAATCTCGCGCGCCTGAATCTCGATGTCCGAGGCCGAACCGCCACCTCCGTTCTGTGACGGCTGGTGGATCATGATGCGGGAATGCGGGAGAGCGCTGCGTTTGCCAGCTTCACCGGCGCACAGCAGGAACGCGCCCATGCTCGCAGCCATACCCATGCACGTGGTGTGCACCGGGGCCTTGATGAACTGCATGGTGTCGTACATCGCCAAGCCAGCGGAAACGCTGCCGCCCGGCGAGTTGATGTACAGATGGATCGGCTTCTCCGGATTGTCGGCATCGAGGAAGAGCATCTGCGCGATGATGACGTTGGCGACATCGTCATTGATCGGCGTACCCAGAAAGACGATGCGATCCATGAGCAGACGCGAGAAGATGTCATACGTCCGCTCGCCTCGGCTGGACCGCTCGATGATGTACGGCATGTACAGGGCCATGGTACTCCTCGCTAATGCGGTGGAATCGGGAAAGGTCGGTCGGCTCACGCCGAACTGACGGGATTACGCTCCAGCAACCACGCAAACACCCGCGACTCTGTCAGCTCGCGTTCAATTTCCTGGAGACGCCCGGCCTTTTGCAGCTGCGCATACACTTGCCCCGGATCAGCGTTCCGGGCCTTGGCCATCTCTTCAATCTTGGCGTCGACATCTGACGCGCTAGCCGTCAACGACTCGCGTTCGGCCAACGTGTCGACGATCAGGTCGCGGCGGACCTGACGCTCGGCCATCGGACGGAATGCCTGGGCGAAGCGCTGCTTCTCCGACTCGGGAACTCCGTACATCTGCATGTAGCTGTCGACGAGCTGGCTGGTCCAGCTTTGCGGAACCTCGAAGGGATTTGCTTCGACGATCTTCTCGATGAGCTGACCACGCACGTCGGCTTCAGTCTCGCGCGTGGCCTGCTCGCCGAGATCCTTGCGGACGGCGTCCCGCAGGGCCTCAAGGGTGTCGAAGTCGCCAACTTCGCGAGCGAACGCGTCGTCCATGGCGGGCATCGACTTGCGCTTCACGTCCTTTACCGTAACGCGCGCGTTCTTGGTAACACCGCGCTGTGACTCGTCGGGAAAGTCATCGGGCCAGCGAACCGTGCGCTCGATGGTCTGGCCTTCATCCGCTTCCATGATCAGCTCTTCAATGCCCGGCACGGCCTGACCGCCACCGAGCACGAGGCGGTATTCCTTGGCGTCTGGGAGCGCTTCATTGGTGTCAGCGGTGGAAAGCATGACCGTTACCATGTCACCCGGGGCCGGCTTTTCGGCAACAGGCATCCAGTCGGCTTTTTGCTCACGCAGCCGCTCCAGCTGTTCTTCAATGACGGCGTCGGTGACGGCGGCGTCGCGCCGGGTGATCGCAAACCCTTCGACCGTGGTGAGCGAAAGCTCCGGACGCAGTTCGCAGTGCAGTTCGAATTCGAGCGCCTGTCCCGGCTCGAACTTGAGGTCATGCACATGAGGCTGGGTGGCGAGCTTCAGATTCTCGCGCTCAATTGCCTCCTTGAAGGCCTCATTGACGACGAGTTCAATCGCTTCCTGCCGGATCTGTTCGGCGAAGCGCTTGCGGACCATGGATGGCGGGGCCTTTCCAGGGCGGAAGCCGGGGAGACGCGCCTGGGTCGCGTACTTCCGCGCCGCCTTGTCCTCATATTCGGCAACCGTTTCGGGCGGCACCGAGATCTGCAGACGACGCGAGATGCCAGTCTGCTCAGTAGGAGTGATCGAGATGTTCATGGGTGGAAAACTAATGGGGGGCGCCAAGGGGGAGTACAGCCTACGGTCAGCGCAGGTGCGTGGCTATCAGTCGCCGACGATGGCGATGTCGCCCATCGAACGCGACGCTCGGGTCGGCGCAGGGCGAGGCTTGCGCTCGGCGCGCAGCGCGGCAGCGAGCGGAAGCGCCATCGCGATGAATCCCAGCACGCCGGCCAACACCATGTCATGGGTGAAGCAGATCGCGATCGGAAGTAGCCCGTTCACCCCATAGAGGACGAGCGGCAAACGCGACGGCGAAACCTTGAGCGCCCAGACCGATGGAGGAACGATCGCGAGCATGACCCGCGCGACGATGATACCCGTGAGCAACCAGCCAAGCCAATTCGTGAGCGGCATGCCGAAAAAGAAGGGCGTGCCGATGAATCGCGAGAACGCTGATGTCCCGGAAAGATCGGGGACGCTCCACATCCAGTGATTGGTCTTCACCATCGCCGGATCCATCGAAACATCCCACGCCGTGAGCACCAGCCCCGCAACGAACGCCCACCACCAGCGCGACGTGCGGTCGTCGGTGGCCGGAAGGATGCGGCCGCAGATCGCAAGGGACGCGACCAACATGTAAAACCACGAGGTGGGGATGTTGAAAGGGACCAGCGACGCGATCTTGTACCCCAGTTGGCTGGAGTAGCCGTACACGCCGAAGGGGAGCCCGGTGCCGGTGCCGGCGAGTTCGGAACCGAGCGACAGGGAAAAGCTCACGACGAACACCATCAGCGCGCGTCGCATCCCGATGCAGTAGGCCAAGAACGCGAGACCGGCAATCGCTCCCAGCACGACTGTGGTCTGGCCGCCGTACGAAATGCCGAAGGCGTAGACCTTCAGATTGGTCGGCGTGAGCAGCCATGCCGGCTGTGGCGGCGCGAGAAATGTTGCAAACGCAAAAGCGGAGAATGCGCTCAGAAGGGCATGCAACAGCAGCGACAGAGAGGCGACGCGCAGCAACCGGGCGCCCCCTTCAGTTGTCGAATCGGGCAGCGCATGAGACTCGAGATACGACCGCGTCGTCGAAGTGGACATGAGCTCTACTCAGGCAAGGCGTACGAGAGTCTCGGGAGGCACCGGTTGATTCGGCTCCCAGACGATGCGTGGGCCGTCGCCGATGGTCGCGAGGTCGATCGGTGCAGCGCGGTAACGCCAGGCATCCCACAGGATGCCGACGCGCGCGAGGCGCCCGAGGCGCGCGCGGGATGAGATCGTGTCGTACTGCTGTGCCTCGATCGCAGTCAGAATCCCTGCGTACCCAGTGGCGCATGCGGCGGCGCAACGTTGCGCATCTGGTGCAAGCATCGCGATACCCGGCTTCGCCGCGTCATAGAGCGCGCGTGCTCGGCTGACCTCGTACGCCATCATCGGCGCCCAGCGTGGATCGCGCGCCAAGGTCGGCACGGTCAGGACTTCGCGCGCGGTCAATCCAAAGCGAGCCAAATCTTCGGCCGGGAGATAGCAGCGGCCCCGCTTGGCATCCTCGCCGACATCCCGGAGGATATTTGTCAGCTGCATGGCTACCCCCAGCGTCCGGGCATACTTGACGGCCCGCTCGCGCATGGCAGGCCCCCCCGGTACGCCAAAGACATGCGTGCACATTTCCCCGACCGAACTGGCCACACCCTCGCAGTACTGCTCGAGCGAAGCCCACGTATCGTACTCAGCGGCTTCGAGGTCGCGGGCAACGCCGTGCAACAGTTCAAAGAGCGGGGCGGGCGGTACGTTGTACGCCCGAGTCACCCATGCCACTTCCCGGAAAATCGGTCCGCTGGGCTGTCCCGCGATGGCCGCGTGCAACTGATGTTCGTACTCCTTCAGTTGAGCCGCGAGCGCAGAAATGTTGTCGTGGTCCGCCTGATCGACCAAGTCGTCGGCGATACGACAGAAAGCGTACAACGCGAACGCTGCGCGTCGCTTCTCGACCGGCAGGAGCCGACTCGCGAGCGAAAACGTGCGGGCATGCGCGCGAGTAATCCGTTCGCACTGCAGTGCGTCATCGCCATGATCATGCTGGATCATGCGACTTTCTGGATCCGCGTCAACGGAAAGAACATGCGGGCACTCGATCAGGACGGGCGGCGATGCAACAAACGAATCGCCGCGGTAAATGACGAAGCAGAAGGCAGTTATGGACTCGGTGCCAGCGGACCACACACAGTCTCTTCCGCGTCAAGCGCTGGGTACGGGAAGGAGTTCCCAGCAAAAGCGGAAGGACGGTTTGTACTCAGCAAGCTTCTGCGGAAGGTGCGACTCAGCCGCCAAACTGTCAATTAGGGTTTACATCAAATCTGTAGGACGACGGGAGGCCTTTACATAGGGGTAGGGGGTATTATAGCTATACGGGAGGGGGGTATGCCTTCGACGAGTGAGGAACTGATGACCGATACCTTTGTCGGCGTCGCGCCGGCGACGATGCACGCCCCTCACGGGAGCCCGCACGTGCACCGGCGGGTGAACGGGTGGTCTTCCCTGTGAGCGGAATGACATGCGCGGCGTGTCAGGCACGCGTCCAGCGAACGCTCCTCAAGGCGCCCGGCCTCGTCGAGGCGTCGGTCAACTTGATGATGGCTAACGCCACAGTCTCGTTCGATGTGGCCGCCACGTCGGCCGACGCGTTGGTAGCCCGCATCCGGGAGACTGGCTACGGCGCGGAATTGCCGCCCACCCAACAGTCGGCGTTCGAAGAACAGATCGCACGCGATAGCGCGCAGCAGCAGGAATTCGAAGAGCTGCGCACGAAGGCATGGGCCTCGGGGATCGTCAGCGAGTTCGCTAATGATCGTCAGCATGCCCTTGATGGCCGCAACGGGCCCTTCGCATCACGGTCCGGTTGCCGACCCGTTCATTCGTTGGGTGATGGAGCAGTTGACCCCGATACTTCGAACAACGGCGCCTTGGCTTTACACGATTTCGCCGGCTCTGCTTCTGTGGACGCTATTCGCGCTCACGCTTGGCACAATGGTGTGTATTACGAAGCCGTCGTCTTCATTTCGGCAGCGACAGCATGCGTGCGCAGATCGTGAAGCTGATGCGCGATGCGCAGGGTTCGCGTGCGCGGATTCGGCGACTCGCCGACAGGATCAGCGCGATTTTCGTTCCGGTGATCGTGTCGATCTCCACCGCGACGTTCGTCGTCTGGTTCGTGTCGGAGCAGGTCTCCGGTGGCAGCGTCGGTGAAGCGTCGATGCGTGCGTTGGCCGCCGCGGTCGCGGTGCTGATCATCGCCTGCCCGTGCGCGATGGGACTCGCCGTGCCGACGGCCGTGATCGTATCGACCGGGAAGGGCGCCGAATTCGGTGTGTTGGTGAAGGGCGGGGAAGCGTTGCCGCGGGCGGGTGACATTACGACGCTTGTTCTGGACAACACCGGAACGGTGACCGAAGGCAGGCCGACGGTGACCGGCATTTCGCTGGCGCCGTCGGCGCCGGCCGATGAGCGCGAACTGCTACGTTTGGTCGCATCGGTTGAGGCCCTGAGTGAGCACCCGCTGGCCGACGCAATCGTGCGGTACGTGAAAGATCAAGGGATCCCGACGCCATGTCTGCCGATGCTCAAACGCCGATGGTCGCGGCGCTCAATGGCGCGTTGGCGGGCGTCATTGCGGTCGCTGATCCGATCAAGGCCACCTCACGCGAGGCAGTCCGCGGGATGCGCGCACTCGGACTCGACGTGGTGATGCTCACGGGTGACAACGAGGGCACTGCGCGGGCCATTGCGACCCAAGCAGGGATAACGCGCGTCGTCGCCGGTGTTCTCCCCAATGGAAAGGTCGCCGAGGTAGAGCGTCTGCAGCGTGAGGGGCGTGTGGTCGCGATGATCGGCGATTTTGGGCCTTCGCGTACAACGTGATCGGTATTCCGATTGCTGCTGGTGTGCTGTATCCGATTACCGGGCTCCTACTCAGCCCGATTCTCGCCAGCGCCGCGATGGCGTTCAGTTCAGTGAGCGTTGTGACGAACAGGCTTCGGCTGCGCGGATTCCGCGTCTCAACTCCCGCCTTTCTCGCCGACCCTGCTCAGCAATGACAACCCCACGACAAACGACGTTCCGGTCGCCGTTCCGCCGGGCGCGCCGCGCAGTGCGTTGCCTGAAACAGCTTACGGTCCGGATGCCGCGGCCTGTGGTTGCGGTGCGCATGCTGCGTCTGCTGGCGGTCGCAAAGCCGTTGCCGTCGAGCCAGCAGCGAAGGACCGCAACATCAAACGTCTGCGCCGCATCGAAGGGCAAGTGCGCGGGTTGCAGAAGATGGTCGAGGTAGACCGTTATTGCGCCGCCATCATGACGCAGATTTCGTCCGTGCAAGAAGCGCTACGCAGTGTGTCGCGCGAATTAGTGCGCAATCACCTGAAACACTGCGCCAGTTCTGCCATTCGGGGAAGCAATGTGGGCGCGGAAGCGATGTACGATGAACTGGTCGACCTGATGTTCAAGCACAGTCGGTGATGGGCCGGGTGCTGCGCCGTACGAGCGGTTGAAGTCCGGTGGCGTTCCCACCAGCTTGAGCGAACCATTCCAGAGGCACGACCCCAGCGCCCCGCGACTGGCAGGCAGCCGCTGAGCTAATTCGACTGACAATCCCGCCTGTTCAGTGCGCTATACTCCTCGAAGCCTCGCCCGCTCCCGCTCCGGCAGTCCATGACCAACGATCTCTGGGGGGCCAGCGACGCGCACTCCCCCCGTGGGCAACCAGGTGACGTCACCTTGCTGCTGCGCCGCGCCAGTGATGGCGATGCGTTGGCGTTGCCGCAGGTACTGGCCATGCTGCATGAGCGGTTGCGTGGCATCGCTCGTCGTCAGCTGGCTGGGGAGGGCGCGGGCCACACCCTCGAAACCGATGGGTTGGTACATGAGGCGTACTTGCGACTGGAGGGGCTTGATCGCATCCAGTGGCGCGATCGGCAGCACCTTCTGTCAATGGCTGCGCGCACGATGCGTCGCGTGCTGATTGACTACGCGGAGCAGCGAAGCGCACAGAAGCGCGGCGGCGGCGACGTCCCGCTGGGGCTCGAGTTTGCCGACGTGGCCCCGGCGATCGATCGGTACGCCGACGACTTGTCGGCCCTCAACGAGGCGCTCGAGCGGCTGGCCGAGCTCAATGCTCGGCACGCGCAGGTCGTGGAGTATCGGTTCTTCGTGGGGCTCAGCATCGACGAGACCGCGGCTGCACTCGACCTGTCGCCCGCCACCGTGAAGCGCGACTGGACCATGGCGCGGGCGTGGCTCAACCGGGAGCTGCGCGCGTGAGCGGCGAGGCACCGGGCCCGTCGGCGTGGTCGGCGTGGTCGGCCATCGAGGGAATCTTTCATGCGTTGCTGGCGGTCCCGGCGGCCCAACGCGCGGCGGTTCTCGCGCAGGCCTGTCCCGATCCAGCCATGCGGGCTGAGGTCGAGTCGCTGCTCGCGGCTCACACCGGGCGTGGCAAGATGGACGTCATGGCCGATGAGCTGATGGCCCCCTTGCTGGTCGTTCGGGCACCCGGGAAGGATCCGCGTGACGCGCTGGCCGCAAACGACCGCTATCGCATCATCGATCGGATCGGCGGCGGTGGCATGGGCGTGGTGTACCGGGCCCGGGACGAGCGCCTGAATCGCGACGTGGCTCTCAAGTTCCTGCCGCCTCACCTGAGCGCCGATCAGGCAGCGAAAAAGCGCTTCCTAATCGAAGCACGGGCCGCCGCAGCGATCGAGCATCCCAACATCTGCACCGTCCACGAGATCGGCGACACCGAGGACGGACAGCTGTACATCGTCATGGCGTGCTATGACGGCGAACCGTTGGACAGGAAGATCGCGCGGGGCCCGATACCGGTGGCCGACGCAGTACGCATCACGACCGAAGTCGCCCGCGGCCTAGCGAAGGCGCACGAACGCGGCATCGTGCATCGCGACATCAAGCCAGCGAACGTGATCATCACCAGCGACGGTTTGGTGAAGATCCTGGACTTCGGTATCGCAAAGTTGGGTGGCGGGGGCGCGACGCAAACCGTGGGCGCGATCGGCACCTTGGCGTACATGAGCCCCGAGCAGGCCTTCGCCGAGGCCGTGGATCATCGCACGGACTATTGGTCGCTGGGTGTGGTGCTGTACGAAATGCTCGCTGGCTCACGCCCGTTCTGCGGCAGCGAGCAAGCCATACTCATGGCGTCTCTCACGGCGGAGCCGGAGCCTATGACGTCCCATCGGGCCGACGTGCCGGCTGGGGTTGAGGCGCTCATTCGGCGGCTGATGGCGAAGCGTCCCGAGGATCGCTTCCCCGATGCGACGGCGCTGCTGGCGGCCCTCGTCGCGTGCACGGCCCGTACGCCGGCGGTGGCCCTGCCGCCGGTCACGGAGGCGCACGATACGGCACTGACGAGCGGTGGTGAGCGGCGGCTGGTGACCATCGTGACGGTCACCATTCGCGGTGCCGATGTGCTGTATGAACGCCTGACCCCGGAGCGGGCCGATCGGGTCCTCTCGCAGCTGCGGGACATGGCCGCAGCGGTGGCCACGCAACACGACGGGATCGTCAACCACTTCGCGAACGATGCCTTCACCATGCTGTTCGGGGTGCCAACCGCTCACGAGGACGATCCGGTGCGGGCAGTGCGGGCGGCCCTCGTGCTCCAGGAGCAGATACAGGCACGTGCCGACGACCTGATGGTGGGGCTCGCCGAGCCGTTGCGGGTGACCGTGGGGATTCACACCGGTGCCGTCGTGGCCCAGCGCCTTCGCGATGGCGACCGCCGGTATCGGATTACCGGCGCGGCGGCGGACGTGTCCGCGCGCTTGGGGGCGGCTGCGGCCGCCGGCGAGATCCTACTTAGTGAGGAGGCCCGTCGGCTGGTGGTCCCGTTCGTGATGTCGACGCCGGGCGTCTCCGTGACGCTGGCTGGCGGCGTGAGTACGGTGACGCACCGTGTACTCGGCGAGAGTGAAGCGCGGGGGCGAAGTGTGGTCACCGGTGAAAATGTTGCCCCCTTCGTGGGGCGCGATCGCGAGCGGACGATGCTCGCCGACCATCTGGAGGCGACCCGTCACGGTCAGGGCCATTTGAGCGTGGTGGTGGGGGAAGCCGGAGCAGGGAAAAGCCGGTTGGTTCACGAGGTGCGCCTGACCGCGTTTGCCTCGGGCTTCCAGCTGCTGCTGGGACGGTGTGACGCCTACGGCGGCACGACACAGTTCCGTCCATTCATCGAGGCGGCGCAGGCCGCGCTCGGCCTCGAGTCTGGCGCGGCCATGGCCACGCGGCACGATGAAGTCATTGCAGCGGTGCGCTCGTTACAGGGGTCGCTCGAACCGTACTTGCCGCTATATCTCGCGCTTTTCGCGATCCCGAGCGTTGCGTATCCCCTGCCGGACCATTTGCGCGACGAGTCGCTGCAGCTGGCGATGCGCGACGCGATCGCGGCCCTGTTTGCCACCAGCGCCGCCGTGCGGCCCAGCCTGCTCGTTCTCGAGGACTGGCACTGGGCTGATGAGGCGTCGCGTGCTGCGTTGCGTCAGTTGGCGGAGATTGTTCCGGCCCTTCCCGTGTTGCTGGTGGTGACCACCCGCCCCGACGGCGCGGGCAGCCTGCCGAGCGGCGAGCACGTGTCGCTCGTACATATTGCACCTCTCGATGCGGCGGCCTCGGCTGATATCGCTAGGGCGGTGTTCGCGGCAGACCAGGTGGCACCAGCGCTGGTGGCGTATCTGCACGAACGCACGGGCGGCAACCCGTTTTTCCTCGAAGAGGTGTGCGAGGCGCTCCGCGAGGAGCACGCCGTCTCGGTGCGCGAGGGCATTGCCCAGATGACCGATGGGAGCAGCGTTCCACGCGTGCCGGACACCGTGCAAGGGGTGTTGCGCACGCGCATGGATCGCCTCGATCCCGTGGCCGGCGATACGCTCCGGGTGGCGTCGGTGATCGGACGAGAGTTTACGCGCGCCGTGCTCGAGCCGGTCGTGCGCGCGGGTGCCGAGCTTCCGCGGGCGCTCGATCGATTGAAGTCGTCGGGGCTTGTGCAGCAAACCGCCTTGGTGCCTGAGCCGGTGTACCGCTTCAAGCACGCGCTCACACAGGAAGTGGCCTACGACAGTTTGCTCGAGCACCAGCGTCGTTCGCTGCACGAGGCGGTCGGTCGGGCCATCGAAGTTCGACATGGTGAGCATATCGACGAACAGGTGGAACGGCTCGCCTATCATTTCAGCACGGCCGAATGCTGGCCTGAGGCGGTGCGCTACGGACTGGCTTCGGCAGATCGCGCGGCCGGGCTGAGTCAGACTGCCGATGCACTTAGCCAGCTGGAACGGGTGGAGCAGTGGATTGGGCGACTGCCCGACGGAGTCGCCCGCCTCGAGCTCGAGGCGGACCTGGGACTTCGGCAAGAGCGCCTGTACGAGGTGATGGGGCTGCGCACTCGGCAACTGGCGATCGTCGCCGCGTTGAGCGCTCGCCTCGAGCCCCATGGCCCATCGGAGCGACTCGCACAGGTGTACTTGCGACAGGGCGATGCGTTCACGCTGCTGCGCCGGTTCGACGACGCGGAGGCCGCGCTCACGAGTGCCCGCCGCGTTGCCACCGCGCGGGGCGATGCCGCCAGTGAGCGCAGCGCGCTCCGCAGTCTGGCGTTACTGCGCTCGCATCAGATGCGCTACGATGAGGCGCTCGCGCAGATCGAGCAGGTCATGGAACTCGCGCGCGAGGCCGGTGACGTGAAGGCTGAGGCGGGCGACTTCGCGACGATGGCGAACATCCTGCGCGCGACCGGACAGCACGCGCGCGCGTTGGCGGTACTCGAGTCGGCACTCGAGCGAACGAAGGTCGACGCCAATGATGTCGGTGCCCATCGGGTGCGCTACGGCGCCGTGCTCAATGTGATGGGGACCGTGCATCGGGAGTTGGGCAACTTCGCCGAGGCGCATGATCTCTTTCGACGGACGTTGGGGTTCTTGCCCGATCATGCGTACGCCAGCTTTTCTCTGCCGATGATTGCGCAGATGCAGCTGCAACAGGGCGACGTCGAAGCTGCGCTGGCGAGTTATCGAGAGGCGACCGACATCAATCGCCGCGCGCGCTACGCCGACGGGACCGCTCAGGTGTGTCGATCAGTGGGGGAGTTGCTGTCGGGCCTTGAGCGGCACGACGAGGCCGCTCCGTACCTGCGCGAGGCGGCCCTTGCCTTCCGGCAGCTTGAGGATCGGTCGACCGAGGGCCACATGTGGCAGCGGCTGGCCACGGGCGCGGAACAGCGTGGGCGGTTCGATGAGGCGCGCGCGGCTTGGGCGGAGCGCCGGGAGCTGCTCCGCGACACCGATTCGGCTCACGAGGCCGAAGCACTGGAAGGCATCGCGCGCGCTGACCGCAGGCTGGTACCGGGCGATCCTCGCGTACTGGCCGGGTATCGCGAAGCGCTGGACTTGGCGATGCAGGCCGGCGACCGGTCGCGTCAGTTGACGTTACACAATGCATTGGGGATTCTGGCGTGGGAGCGGGGAGACTTTGCTGGCGCCATGAGCCATTTTCAGATTGGTCTCCGCCTCTGTGATGAACTCGGGGATCAGGTTCACGAAGGGCTCATGCTCAACAGTCTTGCGGCCAGTCTTCATCGGCTCGGCCAGCACGAAGCGGCGGCGGGGTATCTGCAGCGAAGCCTCCTCGTAACTGCCGAACGGAGTGAGCATACCCTGCGGTTGCACGCGCTCCTTACGCTGGTGCGGGTGCAGCACGCGATGGGGCATCTCGACGAAGCACGGGACACTGCCATCCTGACCGACGAGTTAGCCGCCGAATTGCAGGATCACGCTGTCATTCAGGCCCTGACCCGCATGCGGGCTGAGTGGGCTTGGTCGGCATCACTTTCTACCTAAGGAGTACCTCGTGCCGCACTATATCATCGAACGCGATGTGGGTCAGCTCACCCGTGAGCAGCTCGACGCCGCTGGCCACGCCTCGAACAAGGTTCTCGCGGACATGCCCGATGTCGTTTGGGTGAAGAGCTATGTCTCCGATGCGGAAGGAAAGATCTACTGCGAGTACATCGCGCCCAATCCGGAAGCGGTGTTCGAGCATGCCCGTCGCAGCGGCATTCCAGCCCATCGCGTTTCCGAAGTGAGCTTGGAGATCAACCCGTCGATGTTCGTCTGACGGAGCATGGGGGGGCGTCAAATGCCCCGCGATGGATGTCGATCCGTCGCGGGGCTCTTGCGTTCGCAACCCACTCAGTCGCTGGTGCCCAGCATCGGCAACCCGAGCACTCCCCGGCCAATCAGCGACAGCGTCGCGGCGGGCGACACTGGCTGGAGACGTGCGAGCCGAACACCATGTGACAATGCGTCGAGTTCGCTGCGCCGCGTGACGGCGGGGCCGCCAATGAGCTCTAGGGCGAGGTCCAGAATATCGCGTGCGCCATCCATGGCGTGCTGGCGTGCTGCGAGCAGCTTTATTGGCCAGAGGGCCCCGTGACGCGTGCCTCGAGACCACTGGCGCGACAGCGACTCCAGATGGGGATCAAGACCCTCAAGAACGAGCCCCATGCGCGCCACGTGGTGCTGAACCACTGGGTCATGGGCCATCGGTTGCGCTTGGCGTACGGACACGGTTCGGTGGAGGGCATCGACGGTGAGATCGAAGGCCCGCCGCGCGCGCGCGCCGGCTACGTGTGCCTGCAGCAGCAGATGCCACGCCAATAGCGCGAGCGAAAAAGCGTCTGTGGCAGCCGTGGTGATTGGGATCGTGCGCGCCACGAACCGGTCGGGGACGAACGCGCCATCGAGTAGCACGTCGGCGGGGACGTTGGTCCCGGCGGGCATTCCGCTTTCTCGGGCGCCGCGAACGACGTAGCCCTCGGTATTGCGCGGCAGGAAAGCATGGACGATATGCGGAGTCGAGGTCGTGCCGGGCGCGTATTCAGCTCCCTGCAGCGCGTGCAGGCTGAGGTAGCTCCAGTCCGAGCCGGAAGCCCCGGTGAGCTTGTGACCGGTGAAGCGATAGCCCCCGTCCACGCGCTCGGCACGCATCATCGGCGTGAGCAGGGCGGTGTCATTGCCGGGTTCGGAATGGGCGGCAGTAAACACCAAACCGCGCGCGGCGTCCTCGAGCAGCCATTGCAGTGAGCGGTCGCCTGCACGCCACAAGTCCGCCGCCACACCAATCGATGCGAGGTGCATCGCCACGGCGTCGGCGGTGTGCGCCGCGTAGTACGCGAGTCGCTGTAGTTCGAGCGCGACCTGACTGAGCGCGAGACCGGTGCCGCCGAATTCGACTGGCAGCGGCAGTTGCAGGAATCCCGTCTGGCGCAGGTCGTCGATGTCATCCGCCATCCCCGCACCCAACCGATCCACTCGGGTGGATCGGTCGTGGCAGCAGATCAGCAGTTCGTCAGTGAGAACGGATTGAGCAACGGGCATCTGCACCATGGCACGGGGGACAAGAGGCGGGACACAAGCAGAGGCGGAGAATCCGAGCGGAACGGATCATTCCAATCGGGGCGTCGAGCGCGGTTGAGCGAAACGCTGTTTTTGGGGACTGCCGTCCTACAGCGACGTGGCTACTCGTCGAGCTCGTGCCACGTGGATGTGTTGCGCGTCTCGCGCGCAAACAGACCACCGATGACGGCGGTCATGATCGTAATCCCGATTGGGTACCAGAGCCCCGCGTACCGATTCCCTGTCGACGCCGTCAGTGACGCCGCGATGAGCGGCGTAAAGCCACCAAACCAGCCGTTGCCCAAGTGGTACGGCAACGACAGTGAGGTGTACCGCACCTTGGCCGGGAACGCCTCCACCAGATAGGCGGCAATCGGTCCATACGTCATAGCGACGAACATCACCTGCGTGAACACCAGGAGGCCGAGTGCGACGGGGCGAAGCGGATCGGCCGCAGCGGACATGGCGTGATAGATCGGCAACCAACTCGCCGCCGCCAGCAAGTTTCCCGCAATCATGATTCGCTTGCGACCGATGCGGTCGGAGAGCCAGCCGAAGAACACGAACGCCGGCGTGGCCGCGAGAATGGCCGCCGCGACGATGATGTTGGTCGTCGCTGAAGGCACCTTCAGGACCTTCTCGATGAAGATCTGGGCGTAGAACTGGCTGGTATAGAAGATGACCGCCTGACCGGCCGTGATGCCGAACAACACGACGCCAAACGTCTTCCACTGCGCGGCGGTACGATACGAATCACGAATGGGCGACTTGGAGGTCTTCCCCTGCGCCTTCAGCTTCGCGAATAGCGGTTACTCCTGCATCCGACGACGAATCACGTTCTACACGGCGACCAGCACCACCGAGAGCAGGAACGGCACACGCCAGCCCCACGCCTTGAAGGCTTCCTCACCAAGCAGTGAGCGCGTGCTGAGCACGACGGCGAGCGAAAGAAAGAGCCCGATGCTGGCGGTGGTTTGAATGAAGCTGGTGTAGAAGCCACGCTTGCCGTCGGGCGAATACTCCGCGACATACACGGCGGCCCCGCCGTACTCACCGCCTAATGCCAATCCCTGCAGCAGACGGCAGAGCACCAGCAGCGCAGGCGCGGCGATGCCGATCTGCGCATACGTCGGGATCAGCCCGATCGCTGCCGTGGCGCTGCCCATCAGC
>Ga0105049_10000242_pt1 | contig 57068 bp, 64 predicted proteins | sample MAT06_FD_78087 | JGI IMG/M metagenome (GOLD analysis project Ga0105049, IMG submission 78087) | Freshwater microbial communities from Lake Fryxell liftoff mats and glacier meltwater in Antarctica - MAT-06 | ecosystem: Environmental > Aquatic > Freshwater > Ice > Liftoff microbial mat | place...
CGGCTTGCACAACATGGGCGCCACCCACTTGCGTTGGTGGCAAGCGGAGGTCAACGGAAGACCCACCATCGCGCAGACGCACCGGATCACGCAGATGGCGCTGCAGCAGGGTTACGCCGTGGTGGCCATCGATGCGCGTGAGCATGGCCAGCGCAGGAATCTGGGTCAGCCGCATCCGATGCGTATTGCCATGCGTGACATGCATTGGTTCGGAAAGCGTCAAGCCTATGAACAGATGATCATTGACACGGTGCGCGATCACCGCGTGCTGCTCGATTGGTTGGTCACGCAGCCCCATGTGGACGCCAAGCGCATCAAGGCAGCCGGGTACAGCATGGGCGCACAGGGCGCGCTGCTGCTGGCCGGGCTGGATGAACGTGTACATGCCGTAGCGGCCATGGTGCCACCTCATCTGGGCAACAATGTTGCGGTCGTCGCGCCCATCAATCTGGTCGCCGGACTGCGAGGCAAGCGCGTGTGGCTGCTGACGGGCGACGATGATGACGAGGCCAGCCCGAAGCAAAACCAGGCCCTCTTCGATGCCATACCCAGCCTAGACAAGAAGCATCTGCGCTTTGCATCAGGGCATCTGTTGCCAGCGGATTATGTCGAACAGTTGTCGGCTTGGTTCAAGAACTGACACGCACAAATGGCTGATACATCAACGGAAACAAATCTGTTGGACTTCGCGTTTTAGAACCGAACCGCAAGTGCGCCCCGATGTCCAAGTTCCACTGCAGCAGCGCCTTGACCGCATCGACTGTTCTTGCCTTTTATAAATCAAGCAACACGTCACACTGCCACTAGTACTACGTGACGTCACTAGCCAGACTTGTTTGTATCAAAAAACCAAGCTTTTCCATTAGGGTTTGAGATCATAACGAGGCTATTTTTGCGCCTATTTTCTGTTGACTGACGAATAAATAGCAAGCTATTCAAGTCGAAGAAACAGGAAAGACGCCAAAAATAGTCCGTAGGCACTCAAATAGTCCCAAAGGGATGCCTAATCCTAGAAACGGCAGTTGACCGCTTTAGTTGCTTGAAGGTGAAAATGAATATACGAGTTTAGCGGTTTCGCACGTTCACCTATTTAGTGACGCACGCAATCGGTGCGATTGCACCTTTTTCAAACTCCCTAACCGCGTTGCTCCTCCTTGCAGGATAAGGCCTGCTCTGTCCGTGTTTGCCAAATGAGGCCTTGCTAGAAGTCCGAAAAATGCACACTTATGTCCCCAACGGGGACGGCATCCCTGGGACACACACCCGTCCAACTGCCGTTACTAGGCTAATGGAAAATCTCGGTTAAATGAACGAACAACCTCGCATTCGCACCAGTAGACGTCTTCGAGAACAGCTGATTCTAGCGTTGCGGCCAATATAGGCACGGAAACATGCTTGCTCGGCCTACAATGTCATATGTCTTCAATTGATCTCACTGCTGATACACTGCAAACGCCACCCCCATCGCCAACATTGACTCACGTCTATGCCGCGCTCACGCCGGATTTATTGCTCGACGCGGTGGAATCGGTTGGCTACCGTTGCGATGGTCGATTACTCGCGCTCAATAGCTATGAGAATCGCGTCTATCAAGTGGGGCTTGACGATACGCCGAACCAAATCATCGCAAAATTTTATCGTCCCGCACGCTGGACGGATGCGCAGATTTTAGAAGAGCATTCATTTGCGGCGCTGCTGTCCAATGCTGAGATACCCGTCGTCGCACCAATTGTGACCGGTGACAAAACGCTTCACACATTTCAAGGCTATCGGTTTGCGTTATTTGTGAAACGCGGTGGCCGTGCGCCGGAGCTAGACCGCGCCGATGTGCGCGAGTGGATTGGTCGATTTTTAGGCCGTATTCATTTGGCCGCGAGTGTCGCGCCGTTTCATACTCGGCCAACCCTCAACATTGAGACCTTTGGACAAACACCCCGCCAGTGGCTAAGTTTGAGCCGTTTTATTCCCGAAGACATCCGCCCGGCTTGGCTTTCGGTAGCAGACTTAGCCCTTGACGGTATCGCCCAATCATTTGCACGTGCGGGCGATGTTAAGCTGATTCGACTGCACGGCGATTGCCACATGGGCAATATTCTCTACACCGATGATGGCCCGCACTTTGTTGACTTTGACGATTGCCGCATGGGGCCTGCGGTGCAAGATTTATGGATGCTACTTTCTGGCACGCGCGACGAGATGGCGTCGCAACTACGCGATGTGCTCGATGGCTACACCGAATTTCATGATTTTGATTATCGTGAATTGCATATCATCGAAGCGCTTCGTACCTTACGCATGATTCACTACAGCTATTGGCTTGCTTCCCGCGCGGATGACCCCGCATTTCAATTGGCCTTTCCGTGGTTTTTTGGGCTAGAGGCGCAACGCTACTGGCAAAATCAAGTGTTGGCGCTACGTGAGCAAATCGCATTAATGAACGAACCAATCCTCGCACTACAACTCTACTAACTAAACACTAAACGGAAATTATCATGACCATGAAACGAACCGAACTCGCCAAAAACAAAATGGTAAAAGCCACCCACGCCGTCAGAATTGCGGGCGTGCCAGATCGATTTGGCGCGGGCAGCGCGGTTGACGATAAAAAAGAGCAACGTAAACGCGACCAAGCTGCAGGGATTGTGCCCTTCGCCTGTAAATTACCCATGGCACTCATCACCCATTTGCATGACCGCGCTAAGGCAGATGATGTGTCGATGAACGAACTGGTAGCGGAATTATTAAACGTGGCGCTTGAAAAGCCGAAGGCGAAGGCTGCAAAAAAAGCGGCGGCTGACTAATTTTTTCACCCAACAAAAAGCGTGCTGGTAACTTGCGTTATTAACCCCAGATCGTTGTCACGCCCACCAGAGCATGGCCTTGTCGGACAATAAGCATGCAACAAGCAAATTTATCGTTTATGTTGAGGCTGTATCGCGGGCAAGTTGCGGCATGACGCGGATAAGATTCTTCACGAAAAACTGTTCGGAATGACGGAAATTTAAGAGTCGAGGGCGGCACACTCAAACTGTCACGCCCACCAGAGCATAGCTGTATTGGTAAATAAGCATGCCACGAGGAAATTTATCGTTTATGTTGAGGCTGTATTGCGGCTAAGTTGTGGCATAACGCGGATAAAATTCCTCACAAAAAACTGTTCGGAATGATAGGTTTTTTATAATAAATTTGTAAATGGACTACGCAACATGTCAGACCATGCTTCACCACGCTTCTCGCTCGTCATCCCCGCGCACAACGAATCCGCGTGGCTACCAGCATTGCTCGATAGCGTGGATGTGGCGCGTCGGCAGTACCGCGGCGGTGAAGGTCAAATAGAAGTCATTGTCGGCAATAACCAATCCACCGACGACACCGCCGCAATCGCCGCCGCCCGCGGCTGCAAGGTTGCCAATATTGAAAAGCGCGCCATCGCCGCGGCACGTAACGGTGGCGCCGCAATAGCCGAAGGGGAATGGCTTTGTTTTATTGACGCCGATTCGCGCATTCATCCAGAATCATTTAACGCGATTGATGATTTGATTGCCAAGAAGAATATTGTTGTCGGGGCAACGGGGGTAAGACCTGACCGCTTATCCTTCGGCATTATTTGCACATGGCTATGTGCACTGCCAGTTGTTTATTTGACCCGAGTAGATTCGGGCATCGTATTTTGCCGCCGTGCGGACTTTATCTTGATCGGCGGCTATGATGAAGACATGCAATACGCCGAAGATATTAAGCTATTGCGCGACTTAAAAAAACTAGGGGGTAGTCGTGATGTTAATGGCCACCACCAACTATTCGCCCGACCCCGCAATGTGCCGGCAACCACCTCAACGCGTAAATTCGATAAATATGGCGATTGGCATTACTTCACCCGAATGCCAAGGGTTGCGTTTTGGATGCTCATTAATAAGAGTCGCGTGGAAAAATTTACGCGGGCTTATTGGTATGAAGACCGGTAGCAGGTATGAAGATCGGTAACGGATGTAAGGATCGGTAGCGTCGTTTATCTACTTGCAAGTATCGGTATTTCTTCGCTTCAAGAAAAATCTCCCCCCCTCCCTCTGGAAAGGCAGGAGCAGCATTGTTCTACGCCACTCGGTTGTCTACTTATTCCATTTGTAAATCAAGTGTGAATTTATTCGCTCTTTAACATTGTCATTCCGAACAATTTTATGTGAGGAATCTTATCCGCGTCAGTGGATGGGCAACGCGGATAAGATTCCTCGTCGCATGGTAAAGCTATGCTCTGTCGGAATGACAGCGCTTTCTAGTTGATAACGAAAATCAATGATGCACTATTGATTTAGAAGTGGGATTAACGCTGAGAGTTGTTCGCGTCACTTCGGTTTCTTGGCAGCAAGAAGCACAACATGCTCAAACAACCTGCATCGGCCCCTCCCTTAGAAAAAGGGAGGTTGGGAGAGATTACGTTGCCCGACTAATAGCTACGTTTTCGTTCCTGCCCACCGCTCTATTAGTCTTTACCCGACTCAAAAAATTCCACCCCCATTAACCCTGCCTCTGAGCGCTCACGCGGCAGCTTTCGCGCCATTAAATCTTCGACCATCTGTAGTGCGGTCTTATCGCAGGGTGGCAATTGGGCGTCTGACATTGCGATTGGCGTGATGCGTTCGCCCCAGCGAATCAAATGTGCAGAGAGCGTTAAGCCTGCACCGAAGGCAGGAATGAGTACTAAGCCGCCGGGCTTGACGCGCCCTGCTTCGAGCGCTTCAACTAACGCCACAGGTGCGGTGGCGGCGCTCATGTTGCCGTATTTTTGTACGGTTAAAAAAACTTTATCCATCGGCGCACCAGCGCGTTTCGCGACGGCTTCGATAATGCGTAGATTGGCTTGGTGAGGCACGACAACGTCGATATCATCGATAGTCACGTTCGCCTGTTTCATGACATCTACCGCCGCGTCGCCCATGCCCATCACCGCTTTTTTGAAAATCTCTTGCCCGTCGAAATCCCAGCGGGTATCGCCATACGCCACACCGGTGTTTGAGTAGATTGCGCCCTTGCCGCGCACCCGCAGTGTTTGCCGCGCATCGGCATAGCACTGCAGCTTTTGCGCGATAACGCCTTCGGGTTTATCACTTGCTTGAAATACCGCCGCCGCCGCCCCGTCGCCAAACAATACCGCGACGTTACGATTTTCCCAATCCATGAATTTAGAAATATGCTCAACCCCAATCACGAGCACATTTTTTGCCATGCCTGATTGAATAAACGCGGTGGCGGTGGACATGCCATAAAGAAAGCTGGTACAGGCAGTATTGACATCCATTGCCGCAGCCTTGGTAGCGCCAAGCCTGATTTGCAAACCGGATGCCGTATTTGGCACATGCTCGTCAAAGCTGCACGAGCCATAAATGATGAAATCCAGCTCACTCGCCTCTAAACCTGCACAGGCCAGTGCGCGTTTGGCCGCAACATATGACAGCTCTAATCCCGACACATGCGAAATGCGCCGCTCTTTCATACCAGTGCGTTGCACAATCCAATCATCGTCAGTTGGCAAAAAAGTGGCAAGGTCGACGTTGGTGAGTATTGCCGGTGGCAGGCATTTGCCCCAGCCGGTGAGGGCGGCATGGGTTTTGGAATGGGTGGTGGCGTGTGTCATGGTGTGTGCGTAAGCTTTGTTATTGAGCGTGTATTGTCGCGCAAAATCTAGGTCAATAGCAGCGCACTGATTAATATCAAACTCGCCTATTAGCGGGCGCTTTAGGGCAATAATTACCGAAAACGCGCGCCAGATAAGGAGTTTTATGTAAACGCTGCCCTAATATAGAGGTCGATAAATTACCCTAACGCCTGCCCAATATCGGCCTTCAAATCTTCAATATCTTCCACGCCAATCGAGAGCCTCACCAGCGAATCGTTAATACCAAGCTCAGCGCGAATGTGCGCGGGGATGGAGGCGTGAGTCATGATGGCGGGATGCTCGGCTAGGCTTTCGACGCCGCCTAAACTTTCGGCGCAAACGAATATTTCTAACTTCTCTAAAAATTGGCGCGACTCTTCAAGCGTTCCCTTGAGGATTACCGTGACCATGCCGCCAAAACCGTTCATTTGCTGTTTCGCGATGTCATGCTGCGGGTGATTGGCGAGCCCCGGATAAATCACCCGATCCACTTTCGGATGTGTCGATAACCAAGTGGCAATTTCCATAGCGCTCTCGCAGTGGCGTTCCATCCTGAGATGCAATGTTTTTAAGCCGCGCATGGCAAGGAAGCTATCGAAGGGGCCGAGTATGCTGCCGACTGCGTTGTGCAAATACTGCAGCTTCTCGGCGAGCTCATTTGCCAACCCCGCCGCCTCACGCGCCACCACCATCCCGCCCACCATATCGGAGTGGCCGTTCAAATATTTTGTGACTGAATGCACGACTAAATCAAAGCCAAAATCGAGCGGGCGCTGCACGTACGGCGTGGCGAAGGTGTTATCGGCGACCGCGATTAAACCGTGCTTTTTTGCCACCGCCGCAACCATTTCTAAATTCACCAATTTCAATAGCGGGTTTGACGGTGTCTCGACCCAAATCATTTTTGTATTCGGTTTGATCGCCGCTTCAATTTTGGCCGCATCCGACATATCGGTAAACGTAAATGAAAGCCCGGCGGAGCGCTTGCGTACGTTTTCAAATAATCGATAGGTGCCGCCGTATAAATCATCGAGTGCGATAACGTGCGAGCCAGTATCGAGCGTATCAAGCACGGTGGCAGTGGCGGCGAGGCCTGACGCAAACGCGTATCCCTGCACGCCATTTTCTAGATCTGCCACACAGCGCTCGAATGCCATGCGCGTTGGGTTGTGCGTACGCGCATACTCGAAGCCTTGATGCACGCCGGGGCTTTTTTGCGCATAGGTGGAGGTGGCATAAATGGGCGTCATCACCGCGCCGGTGGTGGGGTCAGGTGTTTGGCCGGCGTGGATTGCACGCGTGCCGAATTTTTGTTTGGTTGTCATGTGAGTTGGGTTACGTATGTTTAGATTCAGGTTGGTTAGCGCAACATTACTGCGCGCGGCGACGTAAATAATTTAATAAATCGTAGCGGGTGATGAGTCCTAAAAATTGCGCACCGTCCATGACAATAGCGACATGGCCGTCGTCAAAAATGGGGATTAGGCGTGCAACAGCATCTTCTTTTTGTAGCGTCACAATTTTGTGGCTCATCGCCGCGCGGACTTCTGTTTTGAAGCGAGTCTCATCGCCAAATACCGCCATCAAAATATCCGACTCATCAATAATGCCAACAACTTTTTCATTGTCCAGCACCGGCATTTGCTGGATATCGTAAAGTTTTAAACGGGCCAGCGCTGTCTTCAAGGTGTCGTCTGGCTTAACCGTAATCGTGGCCCCGTCAACATGCCGACGCGCGATTAGGTCGGTCAAATCGCCGTGCGTTTCGCGCTTGATAATGCCTTGATCCATCATCCAATAATCGTTATACATTTTGGATAAATATTTGCCGCCGACATCACAGACAATAGTCACCACGCGTTTAGGCGTGGTCTGTTCGCGGCAATAGCGCAATGCTGTGGCGAGTAGCGTGCCCGATGATGAGCCGCCCATGATGCCCTCCTTCAACAATAATTCGCGCGCGGCTAACATTGCCTCAGCATCACTAACGTAATACCCTTTAGCCGCCATCTTAATATCAAGATTCGCCGGCACATAATCGCCGCCAATGCCTTCCACTAACCATGAGCCAGATTCGCCATGCGCGCCGGTATTGACTAAGTCAGCCAAAATGGAACCAGCGGGATCGGCCAAAATCATCTCGATATGCGGCGCATGTTTTTGAAAATAGCGCCCCATGCCGGTAATAGTGCCGCCGCTGCCTACGCCCACTACCACTGCATCAAGCTTATGCTGCATTTGTTCCCAAAGTTCGGGTGCGGTCCAATCTTCGTGCGTTTGCGGATTTGCGGGGTTCGAAAATTGATCAATACAGTGCGCGCTCTTGCCAGCCGCTACCATCTCAGCGGTAATGCGCTTCGCCATATCTTGGTAATACTCAGGGTGACCTTTTGAAACGTCTGAGCGCGTCATGACAATCTCAACACCCATTGCACGCAGATGAAATATTTTTTCTTGGCTCATCTTATCCGGGATGACCAGCAATAATTTGTAGCCCTTATGAATGGCGGCGAGTGCTAACCCCAAGCCCGTGTTGCCCGCCGTCGCCTCAACAATCGTGCCACCTGGCTGAATCTTGCCATCACGCTCCGCCGCCTCAATCATGCGTAAGCCGATACGATCTTTGATCGAGCCGCCGGGGTTATTGCATTCGAGCTTTGCATAAAGCTCGCATAAGCCGGTATCAAGATGCGTGAGTTTGACTAAAGGGGTATCGCCGATAAGATCGAGTACGTTGCCGTAAAGTGACATGGGTTAAACCTTGGTTAGACGCTTGTGGCGTGGTGAAAAATGCGGCAAATACTTTTGGTATTGCGCGTTGATGTAGTGGATTTTACCGCGATGGCTGGGTGAAGTATTGGCGGATATTTTCTATTGCTGCGCGGATGAATAAAAATTCAAATTGTATGAAGTCCCGATATGGGACTAAAGTTAAGTAAGCGTGTAATTTCCTACAAAACTTTACGTCAATTCTGGGAAAACAAACCGGCCTACCGAGATGTAATTGAACCCGCGCGTGCGTGGTTTCAGCTTACGGAAGCGGCAGACCGGAAATCGCCTGCCGAAGTAAAATTTGATTTGAGTAACGCCAGCATCTTGAAAGCAGGGCGAATTATGTTCAACCTTGCTAAGAACAAGTATCGTTTAGTCGTATGGATTAATTTTCCCTATCGAGTTGTCTATATTCGATTCATTGGTACACACAAGCAATACGATGCAATTGACGCACAAACGATTTAGGAATTCAATATGAATATCAAACCCATTCGCACCAAGCATGACTATGAGGCCACATTAAAGACCGTTGAAGGGCTGATGAATGCCAGAGCGGGAAGCGCCGAAGGTGACAGACTAGACATTCTGGTCACCCTGATTCAAGCCTACGAGGAAAAGCACCACCCAATGTCGCCGCCTGATCCTGTGGAGGCGATCAAATTCATGATGGATCAGCGCGGGCTTACCGTGCAGGATTTAGTGCCCGTGTTTGGCCGCACCAACCGCGCCTATAAAGTGCTCAACCGAACCCGACCGCTTTCGCTTGCCATGATTCGCAAACTTCACAGCGAGTTTGGAATTTCTGCGGAGGTATTGATTGCGGCGTAGTTGGTGAATTTGCGGAAACGTGCAAAGCTGATTACGAATGTATCGAAGCTTGATGTGTCTTTGGTGGCGAAACTGGGGAATAGGGATGAGCTTGGACGAGGGATTTTAGTGGAAATGAACGATGCGACCGTCGACCTAAACGAATGTAGGAAGCATGTTGCGGCGTGGACGGAAAATGTGCGCATTTTAGGGGATCAGGCGCTAACTCTTGGTTCTGACGTGCGTCCTTTAAGTCCTAGCCAGTGGTGGCATAAGCCCTTCCTTTACTCGTTCGCAAAGAACTGCGCCCACGCGATATCGCTATCAAAAATTCTTCCAAGCGAGGGCTCTGGTCGCACTTTGCATGATTTGTCATCCGCGGCCGCTTTAACTCGATGCATTGTGGATACGTATTTTATGCAGCTTTACCTAGCCAGAGTTGCGCCCGGCAAGATTCACGAGGAGGCGCGTCGCCTTGTTTGGAACCATCACAGTCTTGTTGCGGACATTTCGCTAAATAAGCCCCTGTGGAAAGATGAGTGCCAGCACATGGCAAAGAAGCGCGCTAGAGAGACATCCATAAATTGTCTTCGAGCTAATAGCGCAATCTTGTCTTTGACCCCCCCGATAAGGTCAAAGATTGAGGACGGTAAGCAAGCGCGCCTAGAAGATGAGCAACAGCTTTGCATGTCAGACGGAATAAATCATCCTTCGTATAAGATGGTGTGGCGTTGGCTTTCTGCCCACGTGCATGCTCATGCTTACGCGACCGATGGTTTGTCAGAATTTTCGGCGAACGACACCGTTTCGCTCAATAAGCTGGTAGCCACCCAGAGGACGGCTTGCGGCTATTTGGCAAAAAGCATTGAGTGCTTTGTCCGTGTTTTTCCTGAAAGCGTAAAATTAGTACCAATGGACATTACTCAAAAGCTCACAGAATGGACGGCCATGCTTGCCGAAGAGCCTCGCACAATTTAGCCCTTCAATGCGCAATCTTGTAGGCGTTCATCAGTCATAAACGGTGATCGCGAATTCGCTTATTGGATGTTGTCAGGACATTCAGTTGCAGACCATAATTGCTTTTAAGCCCATTACAAATTAACTCATTTTCAGACGCTTTTGCTCTTTAGATTATGCATTTAACAATTTTTCCTCTCACCTTATGACCGCTAAAGAAGATTGGCTTCGAGACAAGAAATGGAAAGACCTTTATACGAGGTCAATGACGCTTGCACGCGCACAGACGCTAGGCTTGGATTACCCAAAGGTGACACGACACAAATTAGAGCTTGATGAGATGACGACTAAAAACGCCGAACGCTCACGCCTACTTTTTGTGTGCTCACGAAATCAATGGCGTAGCCCGACAGCCGAACAAATTTGGCGCAGCGATAATCGCCTTGACGTGCGTTCAGGCGGAACAAGCCCAAGCGCACGCTACGCCGTATCGGCGCAAGACATCAGTTGAGCGAACGTCGTCTTTGTGATGGCGGATAAACATAAATCGCGCCTAGTTGCCGACTATCAGCGTTTGCTTGAACATAAGCCAATTCACATCCTCGATATTCCCGACGAATACCGTTACATGGATGCAGCACCTATTGAGCAACTGCGATTAACAGTTGGGCCGATTATTGAACAGTTAATCAGCCAAAGATAGTTACTTTCTAAAACGAAGCCGCGCCATCGTTCACCACATCTTTCATCACATTTCTCACCACATTAAAATTCGCCCGCACCAAATCGCCGACGCTCACGCCGTAAAGCTCGGCAACAAATTCAGTGGTCAGCAAGGTTTTCGTTTCGCCTAAATGCGCGCGACCATGCTTGTCGATGGCGATGGTGCGGGTAGCGCATTGCAGTGCTTCGTCGGGGTGATGGGTGGTAAAAAGTACGCTGATGTCTTGTGTTTTAAGCGTGTTAATCGTGTCGCGCACGCGTAGCTGATTGCCAAAATCCAAGCTGGCGGTGGGTTCATCCATCAGAATGATCGTGGCATCACTGGCAAGGCTCCGTGCGATCATCGTTAGCTGACGTTCGCCACCGGAGAGTTCGCCGAAACGCCGATGGCTGAAGTCGGCCATACCCACTTTATCGAGCGCTTCCATTGCGCGCTCTGTGTCGTGTTTACTGGGGCTGGCGTGCCAGGCAATATTGGTTAGTCGCGCCATTTCAACGACTTCAATGACGCTGAAATCAAACGTGCTGCCGTTAATTTGTGGAATGTAGGCAATGTGGCGGGCGATGGTGTTTGCACGCATGTGATGAATTGATTTGCCGTTGAGTTGCACCTCGCCGCTGATCGCGGGTGACAAGCTTAGTAGCGTACGAAATAGTGTGGTCTTGCCGCAACCATTGGGCCCCAAAATCGCGATGGCTTCACCTACATTTACGCTAAACGAAATATCGCGTGCTATCGTGCGGCGGGGATAGCCAATGGCGAGTCGATGTGTAGAAAGTGATGCTTGCTTTATGGTCATTTCATTTTTGCCGGAAGGTGCTTGCCATGATGCTGATGAATATTGGTGCGCCGATTAAGGCGGTAACAACACCCGGCGGTATTTCAACAACGGCAATGCTGCGGCAAATAGTATCGACCAGCAGCATAAACGTGCCGCCAATAATGATGCTTAGCGGGAGCAGCCGCGAAAATTCCGCACCCACTAATAGTCTGACGGCGTGCGGAATGATGAGCCCAACCCAGCCAATAACGCCGCATAGCGCGACCGCCGATGCGGTCATTAGCGTCGCGGCCAAGATAACGATAAGCCGTGTTGCCGTCACATTTAAGCCCAAGGCGCGTGCCTCATCATCGCCTAGCGACAAAATATTGATGCGCCAACGTAGTAAAAAAAGTGGCAATAGACCTGCCGCGATTAACGGTAGCGCTACTACCAGCTCCTTATAGCTAACGCTCGCAAAGCTGCCCATTAGCCAATAAGTGATGGCGGGCAATTGTTGGTAAGGGTCGGCTAAATATTTGGTCAACGCCACTCCCGCACTTAAGAGGGAGGCGACCACTACGCCAATGAGTACCAGCGTGAGTACATTGTTGTGCGCACTATGCCTATCAATCGCGCGGGCGATGGTGTAGATGAGCGCGACTGCCGCAATGCCGCCGGCGAACGCGCTAAGTTGAATGATCAATAGCGGCAAACCCAAAAAAATACCGACGACAGCGCCCAATGCCGCACCGGATGACACACCTAAAATATCTGGCGAGACGAGCGGGTTACGAAATAAATTTTGATACGTCGCCCCCGCAGCGGCCAGTGCCGCGCCGACACTAAAGGCGGCCAACATGCGCGGTAAGCGAATATCGAACAGCACAATATCGGCATTCACCGGCACATCGGCCACGCCGCCAACAATTGCCGCACGAGTGAGTGAAAAAAAATCACTCATTGAAATAGGAAATTGACCAATCGCTAACGAAACCGCCCCCGTTGCGAAGGCCGACACTACGGCAACGGTATAAATCAGACGGGTATTTTGGATCGTGCTCACGTCAACCCAAGCAACTTAAATGATGCCACCAGCATCACAAAGGCGAGTGTGGCGATGAGCAATTTATTGCTTAACTTGTAAATGCCAAGCCACGTGCCCAATGCCGCACCGACGAGTGCTGCCGCACACAATGGGAGCACCGCATTGGGAATCATGGCGAGACTAAATACGCCGCGATAAAGCCCGCCTAGAAGCCCTGCGATTGAATTAAATAAAATAAACGGCGCGGCGATTCCTGCGGTGGTTTTAGGCCCTGCCCACAATAAAATCAAGATGATGGGGGATAGAAAGATACCGCCGCCCGTGCCCGTCAGCCCAGATAGTAGCCCGATGGCTGCACCGATAAACGGTGCGGCCGGCAGGGGAAATGTTAGTCGTGACTCGTCGATAAAATCGGACTTCAGCCACCATGTGCGCCACACCATGTAGGTGGCTGAAAATAACAACACACCACCAACGAGCATTTTGTATATCGGCGTCGGTAACGTAATGCCACCGCCGATGAATGCGAGCGGCACAGAGCCCACCAGCAGCAGCGACAGTATTTTCGGATTGAAAAATTTCGCATCACTGAACCGCCATGTCGCAAACGTAGCGATGACGATATTGAGCGTGAGTGCGACAGGGCGCATCACTTCCGGTGCGACGCTAACAATGGCCATTGCCGCTAAATAGCCAGATGCACCAGCGTGACCAACCGCCGAATAAAACATGGCAACTATGGTGAAGATTACCGCTAGTTGCCAGATCTGGGTTTCCGTCACGCTGTGTTATTCCATTTGCAAATCAAGAGTAAATTTATCTGCTCATTAGTGTTGTCATTCCAAACAGCTATGTTTGACAAACAAGGCGGGGAATCTTGTCCGGATGATCATATAAGTAGCGTGCGTTTCTGCGTACAGCGTGGATGAGATTCCTCGTCGCATGATGAAACTATGCTCTGTAGGAATGACCGCATCTCAATTATTTTGCTGCGCTCAACAAGGGTTGTAATTCCCCTGACTGATGCATCTCACGCAAAATATCGGAACCGCCGATAAATTCGCCGTTCACGTAGAGCTGCGGAATGGTTGGCCAATTCGCGTATTCCTTAATACCTTGGCGAATTTCTTCGTCTTGAAGCACGTCCACGGTGAATGGTTTATCAACACCGTTGGCTTTTAATAATTGCGTGGCGGACGCCGAAAACCCGCACATCGGAAATTGCGGTGAACCCTTCATAAATAAGACGACGGGGTGGCTGGTGACGATGTCGCGGATTTTGTCTTGTGTGCTCATGTGTGCTCGCTCTGTTGAAGTAAATTTAATCGCTAAATTATACGGCTTGATGAAGTGTTCCGAGCGTGACACGTTCGATGCCCGCTAAGTCACGTTCAGATTTCACATCAGTAAAACCGGCGCTTAAAAAAATGTCGCGTGCGCGTTCGGCTTGGTCATAGCCGTGTTCAATCATTAACATGCCGCCATTGACTAAATAACGCGGCGCTTGCTGGACAATGGTGCGAATTGACAACAAACCATCTTCACTCTCGTCCGTTAAGGCTATTCGCGGCTCGAAGCGCAAATCACCCGCCGATAGATACGCACTATCGTTAGCGATATAAGGTGGGTTAGCAACGATTAAATGATAGGTCTGCCCACCTAGTGCCTCATACCAATCGCTTTGAATAAAGTTAACGTGCGCACCGAGCTTCACTGCATTACTGCTGGCTAAGGCAAGTGCCAATGGCGAAATATCCACCGCCGTTACCCGACACGCCGGCGATTCACAAGCCAGCGTTATCGCGATTGCGCCGCTGCCCGCGCCTAAATCGCAAACTCTAATATCGACGGTCGTTTCCGGCAATATTAGTCTGGAAATGCCCGCCAATGCTAGTGTTATTAATAATTCCGTTTCAGGCCGTGGAATGAGTGCATGCGCGTTTATCGCAAAGTCACGTCCATAAAATTCGCGCTTGCCGATGATTTGCGCGACGGGCACACCTTCTGTGCGAGCCGCAAGGTGCGCGGCAAATAGTGCGGCGTCGTCATCGGTTAAGCGGCGCTCCGCGTGTGCAATTAAGCTTGCGCGTGAGACACCCAGCAGCGTCGATAACAAATACTGGGCATCAAACTTATCAATCTGGCGGTGAGCAACCGCCAACGCTTCACCAACAGTGTTCACCGCTCGCTCCACCGTTCACTCATCACGTTTAGCGATCAACCAGCGACGCCAATTGTTCCGCCTGATGCTCCGCGATGAGCGCGTTGGTGAGGTCGCTTAATTCGCCATCCATGATGAAATCAATTTTATAAAGCGTTAAGTTGATGCGATGGTCAGTGACGCGTCCTTGCGGAAAATTGTAGGTGCGAATGCGCTCACTTCGATCACCTGAACCAATCAACGATTTACGCTCCGCCGCTTCTTTAGACTGCTGCTCACGGGTCTGCTTATCTTTAATCCGCGCGGCCAGCACTTTAAACGCCTGCTCTTTATTTTTGTGTTGCGAGCGACCGTCTTGGCACTCAACCACAATGCCGGTCGGCGCATGGGTTAAGCGCACGGCGGAATCGGTTTTGTTGATGTGCTGGCCACCGGCGCCGGACGCACGAAAGGTGTCAACCCTAACATCGGCTGGGTTAATGACGACGTCCGACACATCATCGGCTTCGGCCATGATGGCAACGGTGGCGGCTGAGGTATGAATGCGGCCCTGCGTTTCAGTGGCCGGTACGCGCTGCACGCGATGCCCGCCTGACTCAAATTTCAAGCGTGAATAAGCACCTTGGCCGACGATACGGGCGATGACTTCCTTGTAGCCGCCGACTTCGCCCAACGACTCCGAAATAATCTCCACCTGCCAGCGCTGACGCTCAGCATAGCGGGTGTACATGCGAAATAGATCACCCGCAAATAATGCGGATTCATCGCCACCCGTGCCGCCGCGCACCTCGATAAAAATATTTTTATCATCATTTGGGTCTTTGGGCAGTAGCGCTTTTTGCAGGTCGGCGTCAATCGACTCCAGCAGCGCTTTACTCGCCTTAATTTCTTCATCGGCAAAGTCGCGCATCTCTGGGTCTTTTGCCATATCTTCGGCGGCGCTTAAATCTTTTTCCGCACTTAGGTAGCTGTTAAATAGCGCCACCACGGGGGATAACTCAGCGTGCTCTTTGGTGATTTTGCGGTAGCTATCCATGTCGTTGACGACATCAGGCGCACCGAGCAAGCCATCTAGGTCGGCTAAGCGCTCGACCAACGATTGTAATTTTTGTTGAATCGAGGCTTTCATTTTTCTTCTTCGGTAAATGCGCTGCCGTGGGCGTCTTGCTGCGGGTAAAGAATTTCCAGCGCATCAGTAAGCGACTCGCGCTCATTCGGCGTGACGCGTCGTAGGGCATCCATTGGATGATGCAAAAATTTATTTGTCAGCCCATGGGCTAGGGCTTCAATTACTTTTGCCGGGTTGTCACCCTTAGCTAACATTTTTCTAGCACGCTCCAGCTCAATTTGCCGATATTGATCCGCTCTGGCGCGTAGCTGCTGGATGATCGGTACCGCCACCCGCCCACTCAGCCATTCCATGTACAAATTAGCATGCAGCGCGATGATGTCCTCCGCTGCACTCACCGCCACCTCTCGCCGCGCCATATTTTGCTGAATCATTTTGCCCAGCGTGTCTAATGTGTACAGGTATACATCTTCTAACGTGCCGACACCAGCCTCAATATCGCGTGGCACTGCCAAATCAACCAGCATCATCGGTTTTTGCCGACGCTGTTTTAAGGCTTGCTCAATCGCCCCCTTACCGATGATCGGTAAGCTCGATGCGGTAGAAGTAATGATGACGTCAAATTCATGAAGCCTGTCGGGTAACTCAGATAACGCAATAGCGGTCATGCTCGCAAGAGACCCGAACTCCGCAACAAACTCACGCCCACGCGCGAGCGTACGATTCGCCACCACAATGGCCTTAGGCGACTGTGCAGCAAAGTGGGTGGCGGATAAATGAATCATCTCGCCCACGCCAATAAATAAAACACGGATATCGCTAATGTCGCCAAATAATTGTTTGGCGAGCTTTAACGAGGCTGCCGCCATATTGACTGAGGCTGAGCCTATCTCGGTCTCACTCCTAACTTTTTTTGCCACCTGAAACGTCTCTTGAAAAAGTCGCGCCAGTGGGCCGCCTAACGCGCCCGCCTCGGTCGCAACCTTCACCGCATATTTGACCTGCCCCAATATCTGCGGCTCACCTAAAATCATCGAATCCAAACCAGACGCCACCCGAAACGCGTGCCGAGTCGCGTCAATACTGGTGTATTTATAAAGATGGGCAGAAAGGTCGGTGGATAAGGCGTTCGATGAATTTAGCCATTCAGTGGCCTTACCCACGACTGTTTCATCATCCGCACGTAAGTAAAGCTCAGTTCGATTACAGGTTGACACCAACACCGCTTCGTCCGCATTCGTTGTCTGTCGAAGTGACTCTAGCGCCGGCCGCTGACGCTCATTGCTAAACGCGACTTTCTCGCGAATATCGATTGGGGCGGTGCGGTGGTTGAGTCCTAAAACAAATAGTGGCATTGGTGCAGGGCTAAATTTGTATATGGAAAGCGCAAAATTATAGCAGTCAGGCTTTTGCGTTCCAGACTATTCCACCGCGATGTCACCGCGAAACGTGAGTTGACCGAGCGTTGAACCTCGCGGTGGGCGGTAAACGTTCATAGCCGCGCTTGTCCAGTGCGGTGCGCCGCAACCTGAATGCCCGTGAGGTTGATGCGGATCTTGAGCATCACTGCCGATGGCGACTTGGGCAGAAATTTTGACGCGCCATGGTTGTACAGAGGTCTTGCGTACGGTTGCTATGGCGGCGGCGGCGTAAACGTTTTCAATTGCCGGCTCAATAATGGGTCAACGTGGAGAGAAAAATCCGCAGAATTCTCATTTGCGTTTTTTCTATGCCGTTCACGCTACCCAAAAAAAACCAACGACAGTAACTCAGCCCAGCATAAGCTCACAGAAATGTATTAAGCACATCTTTTCCATGACTGATACTAGGCCTGTTGACGCCCCACTTGATCGAGCGAGACCGTACGCGGCAACGCTGCTGGCGCGCACCTCATTGCGAAGACTTAATGGCAGTCACTTCAATTTCAATCTGCATTCGCGGATCGAGCAGCTTCGCGGAGATCATCGTTGCCGCCGGCCAAAAAGTGCCGAAGTACTTGCGGAGAATCGGCCAGCACTTCTGGAAGTCCTCGCCATTTGGCAGAATGTATTGCACCCGCACCACGTCTGCTAGGCTCGCTCCCGCTTTGCCGAGCGCCTGCTTGGTGTTCTTTAAACATTGCTCGGTTTGCACATCAATGCAATCCGAGATAGTCATGGTCGAATAGTCGAAACCAGTTGTGCCCGAGACGAAAACCCAGTCGCCCTGAACGACGGCACGAGAGTACGAAATTTCTTCCTCGAACAAAGATCCAGAGCAAATGAGGGAGCGTTTCATGGGCGGCGCCGAATTGGTTGCTGGTGGGACTTAACGCGATAGGTATCGCATGCGCTGCGGAAAACATTGATAACTACGGGCAAAATAGTGCATTAAAACCTCCCAAGAGTGGCTCGAATGCTGGATTTACAGCAATTTAACAATCTATAAAAGAATGATCAAAAATGCGAGACGACATACGCCGCCACTTTAGTCACTAGGCATGATTGACCAGATTCGCGTACAACATTTCTATTGCCACTATAGTTTGAACCCTGAAAAGTATGGCTCTACCCGGTACGGTTTTTAGTAAGTTGGCAACGATTGACGTGTTTGCTGGTCGGATGTGTAGGCAGGCGCGTTTTCTACGACATGGCATGACGTGATTTTATGGTTTGCCGCTAAACTTACTACCCATCACTAATGCTTATCTGGAGCTTTTTTATGCGAATGTTAATTTTGTTAAGCGCGCTATTGTTCGCGTCCGCCACAAATGTCTATGCGTCATGCCCTGCATTGCTCAATCAACAGTTTGATACCTTACAAGGCAAGAAAGCGGATTTTTGCCAATATGCTGGCAAGGTGATGCTAGTGGTCAATACCGCGAGCTATTGTGGTTTTACAAAACAGTACGAGGGTTTACAGGCGTTACACGACAAATATCAATCGAAGGGCTTGGTGGTGGTGGGATTTCCGGCGAATGACTTTGGTAAGCAGGAGCCGGGTAGCAACGCGGAAGTGGCAGATTTTTGTGAGCGTACGTATAAGGTCAAATTTCCGATGATGGCTAAAACGTCGGTCGTGGAAGGTAGCGCTAATCCGCTTTACGAGGCGCTAGCGAAATCAACGGGACAGCGACCAAAATGGAATTTTCATAAATATTTGATTGATCGGAATGGCAAATCAGCAGGCAGTTTTGGCTCACGCGTGGATCCGCAAGCGAGCGAATTGACCACTGAAATTGAGAAATTGCTGAGTACTGAAGCAACGTCGGCAAAAAAGTAAAATGCGCTATCTTTACAATAGGTTAGCGATGGTGCATCATGTGTTTTCTTAACTATTTTTATCCCGAAAAATCATGGCCGCAGCTGTTGCGAATTTGATGAGTCCGTTAGCGCGTGCACTGGTGCAGCAGGGAAAACTCGTCCAAGGCGATGCTAATTCGATTCAAGCCGAGGCCAAAAAAGCGGGTGTGACCTTCATTGAGCAGTTGATTCAATCGAAAAAAGCCGCGTCGCGTGATGTGGCAAATTTCGCCTCCGCTACCTTTGGCGTTCCCATCGTTGATCTTAATTTGATTGATGTGGATATGCTCCCCATCACCCTCATTGACACCAAGTTGATCGCTGCCAAACGGGTGATTCCGCTGCACAAGCGCGGCAATCGATTGTTTGTAGGCACGTCTGACCCAACCAATGAAGAGACGTTTTCCGCGCTCAAATTTGCGACTGGTGCAACAGTCGAGCCGATTGTGGTGGAGGAAGACAAGCTAGCGATACTACTCAAAAAATTCGGCGAGTCGGGGGCAAAGGCGCTTGACACCATGATTGGTGATGATACCGCGCTAGAAAATATCGATTTAGGCGACGATCTTAGCGCCGAGGGCGGTGCTGATGGCGGTGCGCTAGAGGAGATTGATGACGCGCCCGTGGTCAAATACGTACAGAAAGTGTTGCTCGATGCGATTAACGGTGGGGCGTCGGATATTCATTTCGAACCCTATGAGAAGTTTTATCGCATACGCTATCGTGTGGATGGCATTTTGTATGATGTTGCGCAGCCACCGTTGGCGATTAAAGAAAAAATTGCCTCGCGTATTAAGATTGTATCTAAGCTCGATATTTCAGAAAAACGCGTGCCGCAAGACGGCCGCATGAAACTGCGTTTATCGGCTACCCGGGCGATTGATTTCCGGGTCTCTACCTTGCCCACCATGTTTGGCGAAAAAATTTGTATGCGGATTCTCGATCCGTCGAGCGCCACACTTGGCATTGAGGCGCTTGGCTATGAGCCCGAGCAGCGTGAAGCGTTATTGCATGCGATTGGTCGTCCATACGGCATGGTGTTAGTCACCGGCCCTACCGGTTCTGGCAAGACAGTATCACTCTACACCTGCTTAAATATTTTGAATAAGCCCGGCATTAACATCGCCACAGCGGAGGACCCCTGTGAGATTAATTTGCCTGGCATTAATCAGGTGAATGTTAACGATAAGGCGGGACTTACATTTTCGGTGGCGTTAAAGTCATTTTTACGCCAAGACCCTGACATCATCATGGTCGGCGAGATTCGCGATATTGAGACCGGTGAGATTGCCATAAAAGCCGCGCAGACCGGCCACATGGTGCTATCCACGCTGCACACCAATGACGCGCCCTCTACACTCACCCGACTCATGAACATGGGGATTGCCCCATTTAATATTGCCACTAGCGTGATTTTGATCACAGCGCAGCGGCTGGCACGTAAGCTATGCTCATGCAAACGGCCAATTGATTTGCCCAAAGATGTCTTGCTACGCGCAGGGTTCAAAGCAGAAGAGCTTGACGGTACTTGGCAGCCCTATGGTGCTGTCGGCTGCGACATATGCAAGAATAGCGGTTATAAAGGCCGTTGCGGCATTTACCAAGTGATGCCGATTACAGACGCGATGACACGCATCATTATGGGTAACGGCACCGCAATTGATATTGCCGATCAGGCAGCACGCGAAGGCATCGCGGATTTGCGACAGTCTGGATTACGCAAGGTGAAAGCGGGAATGACTTCACTTGCCGAAATCGAATCTGTCACCAATGAATAACGGACATTGCAGGCACTAAGGAGCAACACATGGCAGCGATTGCAAAACCATCCAAAGACGTAAAAGTTTATCTCTACACTTGGGAAGGTAAAGATAAAAGCGGCAAGATTGTTAAGGGCGAAATGCGTGCCTCTGGCGAAAATATTGTCAACGCGACATTGCGTCGCCAAGGCATTCAAAACGCCAAGGTTAAAAAAGCCTCCAGCGGTAGCGGTAAAAAAATTACCGACCAAGATATTACGTTCTTCACACGCCAATTAGCGACCATGATGAAAGCCGGTGTGCCGCTGTTGCAGGCGTTTGATATTGTTGCCAAAGGACATAGCAACCCATCGGTGACGCGCTTATTGATGGAAATTAAAACTGAAGTTGAAACAGGTTCAAGTTTGGCGCAAGCATTCCGCAAATACCCTCTCTACTTTGATAATCTGTTTTGTAATTTAGTGGCTGCAGGTGAGCAGGCGGGTATTTTGGACATGCTGCTAGATCGCTTGGCGGTGTACAAAGAAAAAATGATGGCCATTCGCGGCAAGATAAAGAAAGCGCTTTTCTACCCGGCCTCGATCATGATCGTCGCGTTCGTGGTGACAGCCGTCATCATGATTTTTGTGATCCCGCAATTCAAAGAGCTCTTCGTTGGTTTTGGTGCGAGCTTGCCGGCGCCCACTGTCATCGTGATGCAAATGTCGGACTTTTTTGTGAGCTATTGGTACATCATGTTTAGCGTGATTGGCGGCGGCATTTGGATGTTTATGAATGCCTTTCGACGCAGCGAAAAAATGCAATTTGCGATGGATCGGCTGCTGCTAAAAGCGCCAGTGGTTGGTGACATGGTGCGAAAAGCCACCATTGCCCGATGGACGCGCACGCTATCGACCATGTTCGCCGCCGGTGTGCCGCTGGTAGAGGCGCTCGATTCAGTTGCTGGCGCATCAGGTAATCGGGTTTACACGCTCGCAACCAAAAAAATTCAAGCCGAAGTCTCCACTGGCTCAAGCCTCACGGTGGCAATGCAAAATAGCGGCATTTTTCCGAATATGGTGCTGCAAATGTGTTCCATCGGTGAGGAGTCTGGCTCACTTGATGGCATGTTGGGCAAGGTTGCTGACTTTTTTGAACGCGAAGTGGATGACGCGGTCGATGCCCTAGCCAGCTTGATGGAGCCACTCATCATGGCAGTGCTAGGCGTCTTGATTGGTGGCTTGGTGATTGCGATGTACCTGCCAATTTTCAAAATGGGCGCCGTGGTTTAAGCGTTCTTCAAGGTCGCGTCAAAGCCACCATCAGAGCTACCTTCAACGTTAGCGTTAGATGCAGCGGTAACGGTAGCGAAAATAAAAAATAATCCACGATGCGCGTGACGCGCATCGTGTGCACGTTAGAAAAAATGGACATTCTCGACGCGTTTCGCGCACATAGCTGGTTCTACCTTGGCACGCTCGGCGTACTGGGGCTGATGGTGGGTAGTTTTTTAAATGTGGTTATTCACCGACTGCCGAAAATGATGGAGGCAGACTGGAAACAGCAGTGCACAGAGTACCTGCACCCCGAATGCTTGAATGAAGTTGCAGCCGCACCTGCTCATTACAATCTGGTCGTGCCGCGTTCTGCTTGCCCATCGTGCGGGCATATGATTACTGCAATGGAAAATATTCCGGTCATCAGCTACATAGTGCTCGGCGGCAAATGCTCCGCCTGCAAAACAAAAATCAGCCCGCGCTATCCAGCGATCGAAGCGATGACGGGATTACTGACCGCGTTTCTCGCATGGAAATTTGGCGTCTCACTAGCAGCCGCGTGTGCGATTGGGTTTACTTGGGCCTTAATTGCGCTTACCTTTATTGACGCTGACACCACCTTATTGCCGGATGACATCACTTTGCCGCTAATGTGGGCTGGGCTGGTTGTGAATGTGTTTGGGGTCTTCACAACATTACCATCCGCGCTATTTGGCGCGGTGTTTGGCTATTTGGCGTTGTGGAGCGTGTATTGGTTATTTAAGTTGCTGACCAAAAAAGAAGGCATGGGCTACGGCGACTTCAAATTACTCGCCGCCATTGGTGCGTGGCTCGGTTGGCAAATGTTGGGGCAGGTGATTTTGCTCTCGGCGATGGTGGGTGCCATCGTCGGCATCGTCGGCATTGCCATTTATGGGCGCGAAAAGGGCGCGAAAATTCCATTTGGCCCCTACTTGGCGGCGGCAGGTTTTATTGCCTTGGTATGGGGCAGCGAAATCAATAAATGGTACTGGACACTCGGACGCGCATGAATATTGTCGGGCTCACGGGTGGTATCGGGTCGGGCAAATCAGCGGCGGCGGATATTTTTTTCTCCCTAGGCGTGGGAGTGATCGATACCGACAGAATCGCGCATCAATTGACGTCTGACGGCGGAATTGCAAACCACAGCATTGGTAAGGCGTTTGGAGCAGAAATGCTTGAAAGCACAGGCGGAATGGCGCGGTCAAAAATGCGCTCACTTGTGTTTAATGACCCGATCGCTCGGCGAAAACTCGAATCGATTTTGCATCCGCTCATCCGTGATGCGGTGAATGCTCAAATTAGTGCGCTGGCCACCAATATGCCATACGCCGTGTTGATGATACCGTTGCTGTTCGAGCGTATGACGTTTCGCCAGCTAATTTGGCGCACCTTGACGGTCGATTGCGCGATTTCAACACAAATCAGCCGTGTCGCAACCAGATCAAATCTGGCGACAGATGAAATTAATCGCATTATCCAAGCGCAGGCACCCCGGCAAATTCGCCTGCAACTTGCCGATGATGTAGTACACAATCAAGCGGGACTGGAGCAATTACGAACGCAAGTTGAGGCACTACATCAACGCTACGCGATGGCGCCACCCAAGATTTCATCGTGAGCATTATTTGCGAAGCGCCACCGGTTGGTTCACAATGGCGCTTCCGTCGTTTGGACGCACCAAGCTGATACAAAATAAAACATGCCGCCTTTCGTGATCACCTACGAATACCCATTAAATGAACGTATCCGCACGCTGCTTCGACTCGAAGATCTGTTTGATCGCGTCGCGTTTTTTATGGCGAAAGAGTCGCCGCTTGATCATCAAGTCGCGCTCAATGGTATTTTTGAAATTTTAGAAGTTGCCAGTCGCGGTGACCTAAAATCCGACCTCCTCCAAGAGCTAGATCGGCAGCGTTTATTTTTAGAAGCGTTACGCAAGAACCCGGCTATCTCCGTCGAAAAACTGGATAGCGTCATCAATGAAATTGAGTCTGCTTTTCAAGCGCTATTAGCACTTTCTGGCAAGACGGGTCAGCATTTACGCGAGAATGAATGGCTCATGACCATCAAACAACGCGCGGCTATTCCCGGTGGCACTTGTGAATTTGATTTGCCCTCGTACCATCACTGGCAACATCGCGACAATGATGTGCGCCGGCAAGATTTGCAGCAGTGGCTGTCCCCATTAGCAGCGATTGGCGTGGCGCTCAGAATTGTGCTTCGTGTATTACGCGAAAGCGGCAAAACACTGCCGTTTGCGGCGGTACGTGGGCTATTCCAGCAAATGCCGATGGAGCGCGCCGCGCACATGTTGCGCCTCACCATCCCGTGCGACTTGCCATGCGTGCCGGAAATTAGCGCTAATAAATACGCGCTCAATATTCGCTTCACTATTCCAGGCAGCGTGCAGCGTACCAAGGTTTATGAGGACGATGTGGAGTTTAGCTTGGCTTACTGTAATCTTTAAATTTAATCCTAGAAACAGCAGTTGACCGCTTGAGATGCTTGAAAGTCGACGCCTAATAAGGAGTTCACTAGTTCACATCGTTCACCAATATGGTGACTTATTTGGGTAACTCGGCTACGGGTGCGATTGCACATTTTTCAAACCCTCTGGAAGCGCTGGCAGGGCAGTGATCCGCCGCCAAAACGCAACGCCGCTGGCGGGAAAGCATCGCTACAGGCGTCGGGCTAACGCCCTTTGCCTTACGCAATGCTTTCCCGCCAGCAAGAGTCAGCAGTAAATAGACTAAAACCGAACAAAATCGTGATGCGTTATCCGCCTCCTCGCAACGCAACAGCGGACATTAGTGCTTTGCAGGAAGAGCGGACATTAGGTTTTGCGTTGACACTTTGTGAGACACATCCATCTGCCGTTTCTAGGTTAAGATATGTGTCTTTGATTTTTATTTTTAACTATGTCCGACATCTCTCCTAAGACCGGCAAAAAAGTCCGCTGCCCGCAATGTAGCGGGCCAGCATTATTTCATCCAAGCAATGCCTTCCGCCCATTTTGTAGTGAACGTTGCAAAATGATCGACTTAGGCGCATGGGCAAACGACGAATACGCCGTGCCGGGCACGCCACTTGAGACACCCTTTACCGATAATGGTGAAGTGCCACCTACTCAATCACGCACATTGCAATAACGTTAATTATTATTTGTAAAAAATCATTCTTGCCGCAGTCGATATGGCTACGATAAAATAGCGTTGTTTATCGCTATTCGACGATTGGCTTTACAACGGTTCGCAGCTAACGTGCAAAATTCTAGTTTTTATACCAGCACCGACAATTTCCTTTGGTTTGGACGGCCCAATCGTTCCCTCACACCCAACGGACGACGACTTTGGTTAACGTTGATTGGTACAAACGCTTTAATCATCGCATTGGTGGCGCTAATGATTGGCGCATGGCCTGTTGTTCCGTTTGCTGGATTAGAGGTTTCACTTGTTGCGCTGGCGTTTTATGTGATGGGTCTGCATGACCAAGACTATGAACAGCTAAAATTTAAAGATGGGGAATTTAGCTGGGCACGCCAAGACGGAAAAGTGTTTACTGAACTCAGTGGTAATAAAATGTGGGTACAATTTTTAGTCAAGCGCGTAGGTCGAGAGCAACAATTGTTTTTACGCTATGCCGGACAAGAAATAAACGTTGGACGCGATTTGCCAGAGCAAGATCGCCAGCAGTTAGCCAAAACAATTGGCGCGAAATTTATTAATTAAGGAAATTGTAGTAGTCGTGTTTGAACGTCTCTGCAACCTACCATCAACTGAAATGAAACTAGCCATGAACGCCATTAGCTACATTAGTCAACGTAAACACGTTTCAGCGCACCCCGGCGTTTTGACTAGATTTTTCTTAACGCCAATTAGTATCTTCCTTGGTGCGGCACTAAGTGTATGCGCAATGAGCGCATTTGCAGGCTATGAGGTTAACATTCCCCCGCCCGCAACAAGTATTTCTACACAGATTTACGGACTGCACATGTACATCTTGTACTTTTGCATGGCCATTTTTGTAGTTGTCTTTGCGACCATGTTTTACTCGATTTTCAAATTTCGCAAATCAAACGGTGCTAAAGCTGACGTTAATTTTCACGAAAGCACCTTAATTGAGATCATCTGGACTGCAATTCCTTTTGTGATATTGATTTTCATGGCGATACCTGCGACTAAAACGGTGTTGGATATGAAGGATACATCTAACCCTGACATGACTATTAAAGTGACAGGATACCAATGGGGCTGGCGCTATGATTATGCGGCAGACGACATGGGCTTTTACTCGAGCCTAAGCACGCCGTGGAGCCAGATCGGTCAGCCTGGCGAGCAACCGACAGAGGAAAAAGGTAAAGACTACTTGCTTGAAGTGGATAACCCGCTGGTGGTGCCGGTTGGCAAACGTGTGCGTGTATTAATTACGTCTAACGATGTTATTCACGGTTGGTATGTGCCGCAGTTAGGTATTAACCAATATGGCATCCCGGGGTTTATCAAAGACGTTTGGTTTAAGGCCGACAGAGTGGGTGTTTTCAAAGGTCAATGCAGCCAGATTTGCGGCAAGTTACACGGTTACATGCCAATTACGGTAGAGGTTAAGTCTGCGGCGGACTATGCGACATGGGTCGCTGCCTCCAAGACTAAGTGGAGTAATAAAAAGCAGGGCGACAATGGGCCTGAGGCCGTGGCCGTAGCCGTAGCGGACGATTACACTAAGGTGCATACGCTGGCTGAAATGAAATCGTCAGGGGAAAAAGTCTATGCCACCAATTGCGTTGCATGTCATCAGGCGAATGGCAAGGGTATTCCGCCAGCATTCCCAGCGTTGTCTGGCTCAAAAGTGGTGACGGGGCCAATTGATAATCAAATCAATATTTTATTAAATGGCAAAGCAGGCACCTCGATGGCGTCATTCGCTAGGCTATCTGATACCGAGATCGCAGCAGTTATGACTTACACTAAAAATTCATGGGATAACAATGTTGGCAAAGTGATTCAGCCAGCAGACATCAAAGCAAAGCGTAAGACTTAAAGAATGAAACGTAAAAACTAAGATGTAAGCCATAGCACGCAAGATATTAATAAATCCACGACACAATTTATTCACCATCATTTCGAGTTGACTTCGTTCGTATCGTCGAATGAAGAAACAGCAGCAAGTTAGGAGAGCAACATGGCGTCCGCAAGCACAAACGACTTAAGCCACCCACATTCTCAAGGCGGTACACATGACGCGCATCATGATCATGGCGCAGGCCCGTGGACGCGAATCTTTACCACCACCAATCATAAAGATATTGGCTCGATGTATTTGTGGTTTTCGCTAATTATGTTTTTTGTTGGCGGCGGCATGGCGCTACTAGTGCGCGCCGAGTTATTTCAGCCGGGCTTGCAGGTATTGCAGCCAGAGCTTTATAACTCACTCACCACCGTGCACGCGCTGGTGATGATTTTCGGCGCGGTAATGCCAGCGTTTGTAGGCTTTGCAAATTGGCTGATTCCGCTACAAATCGGCGCGGCAGATATGGCGTTTCCGCGTCTGAATAATTGGTCATTTTGGTTGATGATACCTGCCTCCATTTTGCTGCTGTCTTCGTTTTTTGTGCCAGGCGGTGCTGCTGCTTCAGGCTGGACGTTATATCCACCGCTAGTCATCCAAGGTGGTATTGGCGTAGATATGACTATATTAGCGCTACATATTTTGGGCGCGTCGTCCATCATGGGTTCAATTAATATCATCACCACGATTCTTAATTTGCGCGCCCCCGGCATGACGCTGATGCGTATGCCAATGTTCGTCTGGACATGGCTTATCACTGCATATCTGATTATTGCGGTGATGCCGGTATTGGCAGGTGCGATTACCATGCTGCTCACGGATCGTCACTTTGGCACGTCGTTTTTTAATGCCGCCGGTGGGGGCGACCCGACGATGTTTATGCATATTTTCTGGTTTTTCGGTCACCCAGAAGTCTATATCCTGATCTTGCCTGCCTTTGGCATCATCTCGCAGATTATTCCAACCTTCTCGCGTAAACCATTGTTCGGATATGCCTCTATGGTCTATGCGACAGCATCCATCGCCGTATTGTCGTTTATCGTCTGGGGACACCACATGTTCACCGTCGGCATGCCTGCTGCTGGGCAGCTATTTTTTATGTATGCAACCATGCTGATCGCCGTGCCAACGGGTGTGAAGATTTTCAACTGGATCGCAACCATGTGGCGCGGCTCAATTTCGTTTGAAACACCGATGTTGTTTGCGATTGGCTTTTTGTGCATGTTTACCTTGGGCGGGTTTTCAGGCATCGTGCTTGCCATCGTGCCGGTGGATATCACGCTGCACAATACTTACTACGTAGTAGCGCATTTTCACTATGTATTGTTCCCCGGTGCCATCTGGGCCTTGATGGCTGGTGTTTATTTTTGGCTGCCAAAGTGGACTGGGCGGATGTATAGCGAGACCCTTGGCAAATGGCATTTTTGGTTATCCGCTATCGCCTTTAACGTTACCTTTTTTCCGCAGCATTTCTTGGGTCTTGCCGGTATGCCGCGTCGTATTCCTGACTACGCCTTGCAATTCGCCGAATGGAATATGGTCTCCACGATTGGCGCATTTGCGCTTGGCTTCAGCCAGCTCATCTTTGTTTATGCGGTTGTGAAATGTATTCGCTCGGGCGAAAAAGCAAAAGATAAACAATGGGAAGCGGCTGACTCTGTTGAATGGACGCATTTGCCATCTCCCGTGCCGTATCACACCTTTGAAACACCGCCTGACTTACGCAATGTAAAGATGATTGGGCATTAATTCCGAAATATGTGGAAAACGCGATGAACAATACCGATTCAGCTAAAAATACAAAAAAAAAATCAAGCAATTCCAAGGCCGTCTACATCACGTTGATGTTATTGGTATTGTTTGTCGTTGCCGTATTCAGTTTAACGATTCTAAAATTTATGAAGGTTTGGTAAAAAATGTCACCCATTACAGAAAGCTCTAACGACCTTGCGTTCGATGCCGACGTGATGTCGCCTGTAGAGCGGCAGGCAGCTAATCAAGCAACACTCATTAAACTGTTATTCGTCGTTGTGATGATGCTGGCATTTTGCGCATCGATGGTGCCGATATATCAAAAAATTTGTGAAGTTTTAGGTATCACCGCCACCCGCGCCGTTGCAGAAAATACGCAAGTTGACACATCGCGTTTGGTACAGGTGGATTTTGATGCCAGCTTGAACAAAAATTTTGCTTGGAAATTTGAAGCAGTTGAAAAGCATATTTCAATAAATCCCGGCGCCATTGTTACCGTAAATTACCGTGTCACTAACACCATGCCATATCCCACCACGGGGCGGGCCTCACCAAGCTTCGCCCCTGTTGAGGCAGGGCTTTACTTCAGCAAAATTGAGTGTTTTTGTTTTTCAAACCAGACCTTACAGGCGAATGAAACACGCGATATGCCGGTGACGTTTTTTGTTGCTGCAAAGCTGCCGCAAGGTATTGAAGCAATTGCGCTCTCATATACATTTCACGATGTCACCAGAGAAATGACAAAGTAAGTGGCAACCAAAGCATGAAGAGGTAGACGCACAATGTGGGCAACAGTTAAAGCCGTGTTGTGGGGGTTTTTAGGTATTCGCAGTCGTAAAGGCTATGACGAAGATAGGCAACAGCTAAACGTCAAGCACGTCATCATCGCGGGTATTGTTTGTGCGCTTATTTTTATCGCATCGCTCGTCACGTTGGTAAAAATAGTTACCGCAAAATAGCCGTATGCGATTTAGGCTACATAAATAGTAAATTAGTTGCGTCAAAAAATTAGGGAGTCACCATGAGTACAGCTACCGGCGGATATTACTTCGCGCCGCCATCCAAATGGCCTGTTGTAGGTTCCATCGCGCTGCTGTTTTTAGGTGCTGGCATCGTGATGTGGATGAATCAAATCCAGCCTTGGGGGTATGCTGGGATGCTGATAGGGTTTGTAATCCTCACCTATATGCTGTTTGGCTGGTTTGGTAATGTGATTCACGAAAGTGAATCGGGTCTTTATAACGCGCAGGTTGATCAGTCATATCGCTGGAGTATGGGCTGGTTTATTTTTTCAGAAGTGATGTTTTTTGCTGCATTTTTTGGTGCGCTTTACTATGCGCGCTCGATATCAGTGCCATGGTTAGCGGACTTCGATAATGCTTTTCTCTGGCAAGGCTATGATGCGAAATGGCCGACGCTGGGACCGTATTTTGAGCAAAATGCTGCGCTTGCCTTTCAAACAATGGGCGCGTGGGGCATTCCCGCGTTAAACACCGCGCTCTTGCTGGCTTCTGGTGTCACCATTACGTACGCCCACCATGCGCTGCTCGCTGATAATAGACGCGGGCTTATTTGGGGTTTGGCGGCCACAATACTGCTAGGGTTCATCTTCTTGGGTTTTCAGATATATGAATATGTACATGCATACAATGATTTGAACCTTAAGCTGACGTCTGGCGTATTCGGCTCTACTTTTTATCTGCTCACTGGTTTTCACGGCTTTCATGTGACCTTAGGGGCGGTGATGCTAACGGTGATCTTATTTCGTTGCATTAAAGGCCACTTCAAGCCCAGTAGTCACTTTGGTTTTGAAGCAGTGGCATGGTATTGGCACTTCGTGGATGTCGTGTGGCTCATCTTATTTGTGTTCGTTTACGTGTTGGTCTAGCGTAGTCAAAAAATAAAAGAGGCCGCCATTGTTATCAGGCGGCCTTTTTTGCGGAGAGAATATTAATTTATTTTGTTTATACCCGCGGAAACCAGCCAAATAAAAATCCACCAATAACGATTAGAAAAACGGTAATTGAGATCGCAACGCGCAGCTTTAACGCGTTCACCATGCGGTTAGGATTGCCCTTATTTTTGTACATAAAAAACAGCCCAGCAAACAAACTTACAACAACCAATAGCAACAAAAACGCTAAAAAATATTTCATACAACACCTTCACTGTTAGCTAGTTTGAGAATTTTTTCAGTTTTGAAATGTCTCATCGCCATTCTAATCAAAACTGCAGTCAGTCTTCGTACCTTGTCTCTTTTGAGTGCGCTAATACCCACTCCAACATTGATTCATGCACTACGTAAAAAGCCAACTATGCGCTTCGCTATTTCAAGTACGTCAAACATGTCGCTTTCATTTACACCATCCCTAATCCCTAGTTTGGCCGCACTCGCTGCTTTTGCACTCACGTTCTATCTAGGAGCCTGGCAACAAGGCCGTGCAGACGAGAAGCGCGAGTTGCAAGCCTCCTTCAATAGTCGTGCTGATATGCCAGCGTTGGATATCAACGAAGGTCTCTCATCAAGCAGTGATAAACGCTATCGCCAAGCATTCGCGACCGGGGAGTACGACGCAGCGGGGCAATTTTTTATTGATAACAAAAGTGAAGGAATGGTAGTTGGCTATCATGTCATTACGCCGCTAAAATTACGCAATCAAAATCAATACGTATTGGTTAACCGTGGGTTTGTGTCGCGCAGTTTGTCATACCCACTACCGCCAGCGGTGAAGGTGCCGGCAGGCGAAGTAGAAATAAAAGGGATGTTGGTAAGTCCCACCGCTAAATTTATCGAGCTTGGCCAAGCGGGCGCAGCATCAAACACAGTGAGTGGCGATGTTTGGCAAAATCTGACTATTGACCGCTACCGTGAGTTAACAAAGCGAAGCGTCATTGATTTGGTCTTGCTGCCGACACAAACTGATCCGCAATTAAAAGCGCAAACTGAGCGTCCAGATGCACGCGTCGCCAAGCATGTGGAATATATGCTCACGTTTTATTGCCTTGCTGCCACGTTGGTCGTACTTTGGTTATCACTGAATACGAAATTCATACAAGGGAAAAATAGCGCATGAAACTGCTCGCCTGGCTTAGCCCACGCACAAAATTTGTGTTGATGTTTGTTTTATTTGCGATGCCAATTACAGCCTCGTACTTGACGTTTTTTTTCTGGAAACCTAAGGTCACAAATAATTTTGGCGAGCTCATCAGGCCAGTTGTTAACTTGCCGCCAGAAAAATTGATGCTAATCGATGGCCGCGACGCGCCGCAGAATGTAATAGATAAAGGCTTGCGTGGCAAATGGCTGATGTTGACGCGCGATAGCGGGGCGTGTGAAGACGCGTGTGCGAAGAAGCTGTATACCATGCGTCAAGCGAGATTAGTGCTGAACAAAGATATGGATCGTGTGGTGCGCGTGATGTTAATTGATGATGAAACCGCACCTGCAACGCTTCTACGCCAAGACTTTTTGGGTGCCGCTTTTGTGATGGCAAAAGATTCGCAGTGGCTCGCAAAATTACCTACTGAGGCTAACGACGCCAGCGGGGGTCGTGGCTATATCTATGCGGTTGATCCGATGGGCAATCTTTTCATGCGCTACAAGGCAGATGAAGATATTAAGCAATTAGCGGCTGATTTTAGGCGAGTATTGAAAGCCTCCCAATTGGGTAAAGAATTTGAAGATAAGTAAGGATAGATAAGCAATGAAGATGAGTGCAATTGAACACGGGGCAATCGGACTAATTACATTGGGCATTATCGTCTGTGCGTTTTTATGGGTGAAGCGCGATCATATTCGCTTTCGCAAATTAATAGCGATAACGACAGCTACAACTTTTATATTAATCATACTCGGTGCATATGTTCGGCTATCCGACTCTGGTTTAGGCTGCCCAGATTGGCCTGGCTGCTACGGTAATTTGACGCCGCATCATTCGGTTGAGGAAATCCGCGCCGCTGAAAGCGTCAGACCATCGGGGCCGGTAACGATGGCAAAAGCGTGGAAAGAAATGCTGCATCGCTATTTGGCGATGGTAGTGGGGGCAATGATTGCTGCAATATTGTTTGCCGCGTGGCGCAACAAAGCTAATTTTAACCAAGGTGTGAAGCTACCTTTTGTGATCGCCGGTGCGGTGATTTTTCAGGCAGCTCTTGGTGCATGGACTGTCACGATGCTGCTCAAACCGGCTATCGTGACATCGCACTTGCTGGGTGGTGTGACAATACTGGCACTGTTGTCGTGGCTGCTTGCACGCCAACCTACCAGCGGCAAATTGGGCTCACGTATAATTGCGACGCCAAACTTGCGATTGTTTACGATATTAGCCAGCATTGTCTTATTCGCGCAAATTGTTTTAGGTGGCTGGGTAAGCACGAATTACGCGGCACTTGCGTGCACGGATTTACCAAAGTGTAATGGTCAGTGGCTGCCTAATATGGATTTTTATAATGCGTTTCATATTATTCGCCCGCTAGGCCTAGGGCCTGATGGCGAGCCACTTACTGGTGAGGCGCTGCGGGCGATTCATTGGCTGCATCGGGTTGGCGCGATAATCGTTGTGGTGGTGTTTGGTGGGTTTATATGGCGTCTGCGCCAAACGGAGACAGGGCGCAAAGCGGGCAATATGTTGGCGATATTACTTACACTGCAAATATTGTTGGGCTTGTCGAATGTCTGGTTCAGCCTGCCGATCGCCGTTGCGGTTGGCCACAATGGAGTGGCCGCATTATTGCTGTCATTGATGGCGGTTATTGTTTATCGTATGCACAAAACGACCTAAATTACACTGCCGCCAACATGACCGAAAACATTATCGCCTACCAACAGCCGAATATTTTCTCGCAATTTATTACGTTGACCAAGCCGCGCGTAAATGCGCTGATTGTTTTTACGGCCATCATTGGCATGATGCTAGCCTATCCTGTTGGCGTGGCATGGGATGTGCCACTGATGCTTGCGTCTACCGTCGGTATTTGGTTGGTGGCGAGTGCGGCGGCGGCGTTTAATTGTTTGGTTGAGGAAGCGATAGATCGCAAAATGGCACGCACGCGTGCGCGTCCCACGGTGGCGGGCACAATTAACACTTGGCAAATTGTCGGGTTCATGGCGATTGTGGGCGGCGTCGGTCTGGCGATTTTGTATCAATACGTTAATACGCTAACTATGTGGCTCACTTTTGCCACCTTCGTTGGTTATGCAATTATTTATACGGTCATCTTAAAGCCTGCTACACCACAAAATATTGTGATTGGTGGCGCATCGGGTGCCATGCCGCCAGTGCTCGGCTGGGCGGCAGTGGCGGGCGTGGTTGATCCACATTCGCTACTACTATTTCTCATTATTTTTGCATGGACGCCGCCGCATTTTTGGGCGCTAGCGCTGTATCGTAAGAATGAATACGCTAAAGCCGGTGTACCGATGTTGCCGGTAACGCACGGCGACAATTTTACTAAACTGCATTTGTTGCTTTACACCTTCATGATGGCAGCAACCACATTGTTGCCGGTCTCGGTGGGCATGGCGGGCTGGTTTTACTTGGCATCCGTGGTGATACTGAATGGCATTTTTATTTATTACGCCATCCTGCTTTATCGTCGTTACACCGATGCGCTTGCGCGCAAAACGTTTACGTTTTCGATTCTCTATTTATCGCTATTATTCGCTGCACTGCTGATTGACCACTACGCGCCGCTGGTCACGCGTTACTTATGATGCGCCACGTTTAATTATGCGTTTATTTTTTTTGATGTTGATTGCAGCCGCAATGTTGACAGGCTGTGCGCCTGCCAAACCACCATTTAATAGTGTCGATATAACCGGCGCGCCTACGTACGGGAATGATTTTCGGCTAACGGATCACACTGGCAAGCCGCGCACAATGGTTGATTTTCGCGGTAAGGTGGTTGCGATTTTTTTTGGCTTTACGTTTTGCCCAGATGTGTGCCCGACGACATTGTCTGAGATGAAACAAGTCATGCATGAACTCGGTGCTGACAGCAGCAAATTGCAAGTGCTATTTATCACTGTTGACCCAAAGCGCGACACGCCCGCACTTCTTTCTCAATACGTGCCCGCATTTCATCCGGGTTTTTTGGGGCTGTATGGCGACGAAGCCGCTACGCAAAAAGTGACCAAAGATTTCAACATCATCGCGCGCGTGGCACGCGGCCGCACCGAAGATTCGTACACCATCGACCATACCGCCGGGATGCTGATTTTCGACCCGCAAGGCCGCTTACGCCTGATGGCGCCTTATGGCATTGGCGCGGATAAATTAGCCGCTGACATTAAAAGACTGTTATAGCGCACGCATTATTTGTAGTGTCATTATTAATAAGGGGAACCCATGTCTATCCAACGCCTCCACGTCGGCAAACGTCTATCTGAAGCATCCATTTATAACAACACTATTTATCTCGCCGGCCAAGTCGCCGAAGATAGCAGCCAAGACATTACCGGGCAAACCACGCAAGTCTTAGCGGCCGTTGACAAGCTATTGGCAGAAGCGGGAAGCGATAAAACGAAAATTTTGCAGATCACGATTTTTATCGCCGACATGCAGGATTTTCCCTCGATGAATGCGGTCTGGGATGCGTGGGTCGTGCAAGGTGCCACACCATCGCGTGCCACCGTTGAGGCGAAATTAGCCAAGCCGGGGTGGAAGGTGGAAATGTTAGTGGTCGCGGGCAAGTAAATTGTCAGCGCGAGCATTTTACCAAAGTCGTTTAAATACGGGCACTTTCAGTCATTATTAGCTGAAGACGACCGTCTTTATTGATGTTTTTAATTTTCAACTTGGCGTTGGTAATTCAACGGATTTCTTTAACCGAGATTTTCCATTAGGGTTGAGATAATAGCGAGGCAATTTTTGCAAGTATTTTCTGTTGACTGATGAATGAATAGAGAGCTATTCAAGAGGAAGAAACAGGAAAGACGCCAAAATAGTCCGGTAGCACTCAAACAGTCCCGAGGAGACGCTTTATGGAAAATCTTGTTTACAGCAATACCTTATAGATCGCTCTTGCCTTGCATTAGGAAAATCACCCAAAAAAAAGGGCGCAAGTTACGCCCTTTTTTTATCCGCAGATAAAAAACTTAAGTCTCCGCATAGTCGTTTAACGCGAGCTTCATTTTTTGCATCGCCTTGACTTCAATCTGCCTAATTCGCTCCGCTGACACGCCATATTCGTCAGCTAACTCATGCAGCGTTTTCTCTTCGCCTTCGTTTAACCAGCGTGTCTCAATAATGCGACGGCTGCGGTCATCAAGCGAATTAAGTGCCGCTGCCATTCCTTCAGTCGCGGCAACCTCTTTTTGTATAACACTCAAGCGTGTGGCAGCGTCTACCGTATTATCTTGTAGGTAGGCAATCGGGCTAACCCAATTTTCGTCATCACCGTCGTTTGGTTCTAATGAAATTTCTTGCCCGGTTAAGCGCTTTTCCATTTCGCTTACGTCGGTTTCTTTGACGTTAAGTTGACGCGCAACTTCTTTGACCTCACTGGGCGAAAGCGTGCCGAAATTCGGCTTCATCGAACGTAGGTTAAAGAATAGCTTGCGTTGCGCTTTAGTCGTGGCGATTTTCACGATGCGCCAGTTTTTCAAAATGTACTCGTGGATTTCAGCCTTAATCCAATGCACCGCGAACGAAACCAAGCGCACACCGCGATGAGGGTCAAATCGCTTGACCGCCTTCATCAAACCAATATTGCCCTCTTGAATCAAATCAGCATGCTGGAGACCGTAGCCTGCGTAATTACGCGCAATCGCCACCACCAGACGCAAATGCGACATCACCATTTCGGAGGCCGCGCTCAGATCACCACGCTCTTTTAATGCCACGCCCAACGCATGCTCGCGTTGAGGCGTCAGTAGCGGGATACGGTTCACGCTTGAGATGTAATTCTCAAGACTGGCCACTGATAGGCCGGACATTACGGGTAAATTCATCGCAGTAGTCATGAAAAAGCTCCTCTTACAAATCACATAAGGTCAAAAAATTTGACTTCAAGTGCTACAAATTAAAATTTTAGCACTCCGACAGATGGAGTGCTAAATGGTAATAAAGTTCATTAGACAACGATGCCGATGAGAACAGCTTAATAAAATTAACCTATTGTAATCAATGGGTTGATGATAAAAAACGGCAGCATTTAGAATGGAGCGCACTCGTGTATCCGCAGAATTGAGATTCCGTTAACGTGGCTGGCAATTAACAATATCCACTTTCGGCAAAATGGCTATGCCAATATAAATAGACTCACGACTTCCATTCTCCCTGCCGCCAATACATCGACACCGAAACAAATGCACCAATCCAGCCCAAGATTGCACCACCGGTAATCACCCACGCGGCTTGACTTATGGTTGGTGCGCGCAGTTGAAAGTCCGCACCGTAGGATGCGGCTAATACATTGACCTCGCTGCCGACCCAACTGGTCAAACCGATAACGGCTATTACCGCGATAACGCCTGCAGCGAAGCCTTGCAATGCGCCGAAATACAAAAATGGTCGGCGCACAAATCGTCTGGTCGCGCCGATGAGGCGGGCAACGATAATTTCATCTTTTTGTGTAAGCATTTGTAGGCGGATGGTATTGCCGATGACAAAGATGACGGCGGCGGCGAGCACGGCGCTAATTAAAAATACGATGCGCTGGGCGAATTCTACGAAGCGCGCAAGTTTTTTTGCCCACTCAAAGTCCATCGTTACCGTCTCTACTTTGGCTAATCCCCTAAGGTCGCGACGCATCGCGTCGAGGGACGCAGTATCGGTTGATTTCGGTTTGATGGCGAAGGCATGAGGCAGGGGGTTGCTATCGATGCCGACGAGTAAGTCGCCGAGGTTTGCGCGTTTTTTCATCTCGGCTAAGGCGGTTTCGCGCGGGATAAACGCAACACTGGCGGCACTTCCGAGAGCGCGAATTTTTTTCTCAATATCTTTCGCTTCAGCGTCGGTAGCGCTAAGTGCCAAATACACATTTACATTGGGCTCGGTATTTAGGCGCGAAGCGGCATTGGTGATATTCGCAAACACAATATAGAGGGCTAACGGCAGCAAAATTGCAATGGCGATCACGGCAATTGAAAGTGCTGTCGCCAGTGGTTGCGTGCGCATTCGCTTGTAGGCGCGCGTGAGTGCTTGCGTGTGAGTGGAGAGCCAGGCTTGCATTAGGCGCTCACCACTTGCTCTTCAGCAATGATGCCTTGGACAATATTGATGCGACGGTAGGCAAGACGCTCTAAGCCCAACGTGTCGTGCGTAGATAGCAGCACCGTGACGCCAACCTGATTAAACGATTTGAACAATTCCAAAATCGTCGCCGCATACGCTTGGTCGAGATTCCCGGTAGGCTCGTCGGCAATCAAAATGGACGGCCGGTTGACAATTGCGCGCGCAATGCAAAGCCGCTGCTGCTCGCCGCCAGATAGTTGAATTGGGTTGGCTTTTTCGCGATTGAGTAAGCCGACTTTATCGAGTGCCGCACGCACGCGTTTGCCGGTCTCGATGCGGGTGAAGCCAGCGATTTCTAGCGGCAAGGCGACGTTATCAAACACCAAGCGATCAAATAGTAATTTGTGATCTTGAAACACCAAGCCTAAGTTCTGCCGCAAGACAGCGAGCCCTGCCTCTTTAAGTTTGGCTAAATTTTGGTTATTCACCAATACGCTCCCTACGCTGGCTAATTCAATGCCTGCAGCAAGCCTTAAAAGCGTTGATTTACCCGCACCCGAATGCCCGGTAATTGCCACCATCTCGCCTTTTTCAATCGTCAGCGACACACCCTTCAAAGCTTCAAAGCCGTTCGGATAGCGTTTGGTGGTGGCGGAAAAAGTAATCATGATGGTTGAATTCTAGCCAAACTAAAACAACGCATCTACATAGTCGTGCGCCACAAACGGGCGCAGGTCATCAATGGCCTCTCCGACGCCAATAAATCTGACGGGGATGGAGCCTCCCGAACGTAAAGGACGTTCGGCGGCTAATGCGGCAATCATGCCGCCCTTGGCTGTGCCATCGAGTTTGGTCACAACCAAACCCGTGAGCTGTAGCGCTTCATCAAAGGTTTTTACTTGGGAAAGCGCGTTCTGCCCGGTATTTGCATCTAGCACTAACAGTGTTTCATGTGGCGCCGTCGCATCGGCTTTGGCAATCACCCGCTTCACTTTCTTAATCTCTTCCATCAAGTGCAGCTGGGTGGGCAATCGTCCGGCCGTGTCAGCCAGTATCACGTCAATGCCGCGCGCTTTAGCGGCATTCACCGCATCAAAAATCACCGCCGCCGCATCGCCACTTTCTTGCGCAATCACCGTTACATTATTGCGCTCACCCCATGTCATCAATTGCTCGCGTGCAGCGGCACGAAAGGTGTCACCGGCGGCTAACATCACCTTCAAATTTTGCGACTGAAAATATTTAGCGAGCTTGCCAATCGTGGTGGTTTTACCGGCGCCATTGACGCCGACAATCATAATCACAAATGGCTTATGTGAGGTCACATCGAGCGGCTGCTCAAGCGGCGAAATGAGTGTGGTCAGAGCGTGTTTGAATTCTACTTGTAGCGCCTCACCATCGGCAATTTTCTTCTCGCGCTGCGCGGTTTTTAAGTCCGCAATTAAACGTGTGGTGGCATGAATGCCGACGTCAGCGGTAATTAACGCCGTTTCTAATTCTTCAAAAAACGCCTCATCGATTTTCGGGTAACGCGCAAATAAATCCGTCACGTCACGATTTAAAACTTGGCGCGTTTTTGAAAGCCCCGATTTGAGGCGGCCGCGCCAGCCACTTGTTTCCGCCGTTGGCAAATCCTTGATAGGCTCTTTTTTATTAAATATTGAAAACACAGTGATTACCTTTTGAATAGACATTCATTTTAGGCGACCTTACGAGCGAGTTGGTCAAACACCGCAGAATGTCGTGAGAAACTAGCGCAATGTCGCAACCAAACAAAAATAAACTCTTCAAACTCAACATCAACGCGGGCCAATGGCGCAGCCGTGTGATTACCTTTCCCGACGTGGTAGGTTTACGCCCAACGCCTAACCGTGTACGAGAGACTGTATTTAATTGGCTAGGACAAACGCTTCACGACAAAACTTGCCTTGATGCCTTCGCCGGCAGCGGTGCACTAGGTTTTGAAGCGGCATCGCGCGGGGCGAGCCAGGTGGTGATGTGTGAGTTACATAAAGACGCTGCTGCATCACTATTGGCGAATGCGAAACGCCTAACGACAAATGACGCCACCCGTATTGAAATTATCAACCGCAATGTGTTTGAGTATTTGCCTACGCAACAACAGAAGTTTGATGTCGTATTTTGTGACCCGCCATTTCAGGCTAACCTATATGCGCCATTCCTCATGCAGATTCAGCCATTTTTGGCTGTAGATGCCCGTCTTTACTGGGAGTCTGCCATTCAACTTGATCGCGATCCAACCGTATTAGAAAATTACGAGGTTGTCAAAACCAGCCGCGCGGGCGCAGTTTATTTCGGGTTGTTGCAATCTAGGCGGTAAAATCAGGCTGCTGTTTTTCCAGCGCAGCAATTATCCAAACTCATCCGACACCAACACCATGATTAGAGCTGTATACCCTGGCACATTCGACCCACTCACCAAAGGCCACGAAGATTTGGTCGCGCGGGCGGCAAAATTATTTGGCGAAGTCATTGTGGCGGTCGCCCACAGCCAAGCAAAAAAACCTTTTTTCACATTGGAAGAGCGAGTAGGCATGGCGCGCGAAATTTTGGCGGTGCATCCGAATGTACGAGTACTCGGCTTTGCGGGGTTGCTATCCGATTTTTTGAATAAGCACGACGCGGGGGTAATTTTACGCGGTCTGCGCGCGGTATCCGATTTTGAATATGAATTTCAAATGGCCGGCATGAATCGTAAGCTCAATCCCGGTGTAGAAACCATGTTTTTAACGCCGTCCGATAAATACATGTTTATCTCCGCCACCATCGTGCGCGAGATTGCCGTATTGGGTGGAGACGTATCTGAATTCGTCCATCCCATCACCATGGCCGCGCTCAGAACAAAAGTCGGCAAGTAGAAACAAGTAAAAAAATAATGGCGCTAAAAATTACCGATCAATGCATCAATTGCGACGTATGCGAGCCGGAATGCCCGAACGACGCCATTTACCAAGGCATCGATATATACGAAATTAACCCCAGCAAATGCACCGAGTGCGTCGGCCATTTTGATACGCCGCAGTGTCGAGAAGTCTGTCCGGTCGATTGCATTCCGGTGAATGAAATGCATGTTGAAACGAAAGATGCGCTGATGGCGAAATTTATTCGCCTCACACAGGTTAAGGCGACGGCTCTTGTTTAGTAAAAGGCGGCGTGTCAGTAGATGACGGGTTTTGGCAAGGTTGTGTCATTTAACAAAAACTTCCCTTTTTGTGGAATACGGCTTAACCCCGCCAATTGAGATTACGCACTGCCGTAGACCCGCCAACGACACTCACTGCTAACGTTAAATTTAGATTGTAGAGATGGGCCAAAACCGAGCGACGTTGTACTTTATGTGCGGAAAGATGGCAGCCGGGAAGTCAACGTATGCGAACGCGTTGGCGCGCGCAAAGAACGCCGTGCTTCTCGTTTAAGATGATCTTCTCAGCATTTTATTTCCTGGCGAAATTCGAACGATTCCGGATTTAGTCGAATTTTCTGCGCGGCTCCGAGTAGCGTTAACACCCACCATCATGGACTGCCTATCGCGGGGGATTTTAGTTGTGCTGGATTTTCCAGGCAACACGCAAGGTTAACTGCAATGGTTTCGAACGTTGTTCGACGGCGCGAATGTTGAACATGAACTGCACTTTATCAACGTGACAGATGACCTTTGCATACGCCAACTCAAGCAACGAAGTGCCGCGTTACCCGTTGGCTCGCCTTGGACGACACAGACCGAGTTTGATGCAATTACGGTGTACTTCCAAGCACCCACAGAAGCTGAGCAATTTGATGTCATTGCTCATAGGCGAGACTAGCTCGCTCGGCCTAAGTGGTACGTGGCCTAAAAAGCGTTGATTCGACAAGAACGTAAAAAAGTCGTGCTGGACTTCAAACGATTTACTTCATTTGAATGCATCGATGATAGGAAGATTCGAATCAAATATCTGGGTTATCCTGAACATCAACGGTAAGGTAATTTGACGCTGACCTTGTAATACATGTAAAGCAATGTATTACGACTGACCTGTGAAGAAAATCATGCCTGCTGAACTCACCAAGTCCAGCGCCCGCACCATCAAGGTGCGCGTGCCGGAAGCTATTTTTTATCAGCTCGAAGAAATTGCGCACGCCACCGCACCCACAAAAAATTACGTCACGCTGGCCGCACTGAGTCATTACCTCGGCTCGCAACGCTGGCAGATACGCGATATCGAAGCAGGAATCGCCGAAGCCGATCAAGGCGCGTTTGCAACACAAGCCGAGGTCAATGCGGTCTTCGTCAAACATGGAGCTTAAGTGGACGTTGGGTGCGTTGGCTAACCTCGATAGCATCGCCTTCTACATTGCAGAAAACAACCCCGCTCGCGCCACGACGTTCGTTCGGGAGCTGCCAGAAAAAGTCGAAAGTCTCAAAAAGTTTCAGGTAGGCCATGCGGGGCGCATTTTCGGCACTAAAGAACTGGTGATCCACCAAAACTATCTAGCCATTTATCGCGTGAAAAATAGCCAAGTGCAGATACTGCGAATCCAACACGTGGCACAGCGGCAGCACTCTGACGCCTAAACCGAGATTGTCCAGCGGGTAACAAAAAACCTCGTAACACCGCAACGCTACTCGTCGCTATGGCGCATTCCACTGAAGCGCTCAACACTTTCGCGCACCACGGCTAGTGCGGCGTGTTTGGTTTTAATCACGTCGATAGCGGCTTGGAATTCGGCGATTTTTTCGGCTAAATCTAGTTCTGCGGAACGAATCATCTCCACCTTGCTCGCGCGCTCAGACATACGCTTGTGTAATTCATCTACTGGCTTTTCGATTCCAGTGAATACGCCGCGCATCCAAGTGGCGGATTCGCGGTGGGCTATCTCTAGTACGTGAACCACACGTTTGGCGACGCCGGATTCAAATTGCTCGGCAAGTGCGCCCGAACGTCGCACCATCAAATTACCCGCGCGGGATAAATCGGTGTTGGCGGAATCTTCGGCTTTTTCAATTTCGGTTAAAAATCGATGGGTCGCGAAGGAGTGCAACTCATGGTGGCCGAGCGCCAAATTGCGAAACACGTTTTCGCCCAAATTTCCGAACACTAACCGGATGTCATCCAGTTTTTTATCAATGTCACTGATGCGTGAACGTGATTTGGCAAAGTAATTCGCGAGCGTTTCCGTTAACTTAGCGGGCATCATGCTGCCGGCGATTTGCCTAGCAGCGTCCAGCGCATCGTCGCGTGCTAATTGCGGCGTCGTTAATTTAGATAACTCCGCCGCTAACGCGTTGTGAATAGGTTTTACCGCGCGAATTTCATCTAGTGCCGCGAGTAAGGCCACGCGTTTTGCACCAACTTCAAGGCTGATTGATTCCGACAGCGCCAAATTTTTACGTCTTAACTCGGTGAGTGCCCGCAGCCCTTCTAGTGATTCGTAACGCTGCTCATCAAGTGTGGCTTGGGCAGCTTCGAGCAGGTCTGAAAGCGCAGACAAAATATTCTTACCAAGCGATATTTGGCGGTCGTCTGGCAGATACATCGCGAGCGCACGTTCAAGTCGATAAAGACGACTTTTGAGCAGCGCATCTTGGTTGTTTTCAATCGCACCTATGAGCGCTTGAGTAGCGGAAACGGGCAACACCTTTATCGGCTCTACGCGCATTAAATCGGCTACATCTTGGACACGTTTATCCACCTCACGCAGCCATTTGCGGTCGGCTTCCATGGGGTCTAGTGCATCGGCAAAATAGAGGCGATCAATTTTATTGAGCACCACTAAACGCGCTTGATTAGTTTCATCACGCTCACGATCACGCTGATTGCGTGCGCCACCGAGCTGCTCTTTCCATATACTCAAATCGGTTTTGCTGACGCCGTCAACCGCATCGAGCACGACGATAATCGCATCCGCACCGGGGATCGTCTCGCGGCAAAATTCAGGCTCGCCCGTAAGCGCTGCCAGCTCGGGGGTATCAATAACCACCAGCCCCGCATCTAAAAGAGGGTGCGGATAATTAACAACCGCATAGCGCCAACGTGGTACATCGACCCAGCCGCCATCACGACTGACGTTGGTAAGAGAGTCTTGATGCAGCCCCCACGATACGGCGTCTGCCAGTGACACGCGGCGCGTCTCGGAGAGTGTGCCAAAGGCGCGCGCAATGGTGTCAGGATTATCCGCATCAAAAAAAATGCTGCGCCATGCATTTTCGTCTTCATAAATATCTTGAAAACGGCGGGGTACTTCGCGTGACTCAATCGGCAGTAGCCGCAAGCCAGTACTACGATTGCGATCAAAGCGCACTTCGGTGACGCACCGGGTAGCGTGCAACACGCCAGAGGGTAAGAATCGTCTACCAAGGTCAGCAAAAAATAATGCGTTGATAAGCTCCGATTTGCCGCGACCAGCTTCGGCCAAAAATATGATGGTGATGTGTGCGGCCTCGGCCTTGCGAGTCAAGGCATCAATTTGTAGCTCCACACCTGCATGATGATTAGCACCGCCATACTCGCGCAAAAAATCACCGACGCGCGCAATTTGCGTGGCCATGCCATAGCGCCAAGATTGAAGATTTGCGAGTCGAGCGGTTAGAGCGTGCTTGGGTTGCATTTAAGAGGGCTGTTTTTTTGTGACAGTTATTATGGCCGAGTTTTTTAACAATGTTAGTGCTGGCAGCGCGGACAAAAATAAGTACTCCGCTGTCCCTGTCGAATCATTTTTACCAGCGTGTTGCAGACGCGACATGGCGTTTGTGCACGGTCGTAAACCATGGTGACCAATTGAAAATAGCCGGGCTCGCCATCGGCTTTTACATAGTCTCGCAGGCTTGTGCCACCGGCGGCAATCGCATTGGTCAGTGTTTGGCGAATGGCGGCAACGAGTAGACCATAACGTGCGCGGCTAATACGTCCGGCAGCGATGGTCGGGCGTATACCCGCGCCGAATAAGGCTTCCGAGGCATAAATATTGCCAACGCCCACCACCACGTGCGCATTCATGATGAATTCTTTTACGCTCACAGCGCGGTTGCGGGAAAGTCTAAATAAATGTGCGCCGTCAAAATCATCCGATAGCGGCTCAGGACCTAAACGGTCGAGGAGCGGATGCGTGGGTATAGCGCCATCAATCCAGAGCATCGCGCCAAATCGTCGCGGGTCATGATAACGGATGAGCGTTTTATTAACGTTAAGCACAATATCAACATGATCATGTTTGACCGGCGCGACCGACGCCGTGGTGGCAAAAAGTGAGCCCGACATCCCCAAGTGACACAACAAAAATCCACCGCCATCAGCCGACGCCACGTCCCACAATAAATATTTGCCACGTCGCGCCACACCGTGAATGACGCGCGATACTATCCGTTTTTTTAGCCCCGCCGGAATCGGCCACCGCAGCCGCGCCTCGCGCACCGTCACATCAATAATGGTTGCTCCCACCAAGTGTGGCAATAGTCCACGTCGCGTGGTTTCGACTTCGGGTAATTCGGGCATGTTAGTTAGCGGTAATTTAAGTTAAGTTAAACCCGATTTTGGCACTTTCACCACCGCCATGTCTTAGGAATTACAAATATTAAAGTCGCCTATCGGCGGGTACTTACAAGTATATATTGCCTGAAATGCCCACCAATAGGCGGCTTTCAAAGGCAAAAATCCTTCCTGAATACGGACGCTTCGTCGGTTTTTAGCGGTAAATATTTGCATTGCCCCGATTTGCGATAAGTCACGCTGACTAACCACCAACGACGTAAAGCTGGCGCGAGCGACGAATAATCGTCGGCGCTGTAGGCGTTTTTCATTCGATTTAGCGGCTTATTAAATGACCACTAGTTGTCATCGGTTAATTGAAGCTGGTATCGTTACCGAATGCCTAATCCAGACAATTTTTTTCTAGCCGGTTGCCTCAATACGCTCAAACGGCTCTACCGATGGCGCCGCGTTCGTGTGGTGATCATCACCGCATTTATTGTGAGTTTGCCATTTATACCTAACTGGGAGCCGAGCTATTCAATACTCATTGGTCGATTACTTTTGACCGGTTTTATTACGCTTACATTGTTCGGCATCGTCGAGCGTTGGCCGAAACAATTACCCCGTTGGTTAGCGCGTTGGGCGCTGCAAGTGGCTATCGTCGCCGTTGCCATTCCGTTTGTTACCGCATTCGGCTACAGCATCACCACGATGGGATTAACTGATCCTTGGTGGCGCGATAAAAGTCGTTTAGAAGGCTTTGGCACATTCACATTTTTAGGTTTGATCATTGTGCCGTGGATTGCGGTGGCCGCGCTCCTAAAACAAATTAAAAATGAAGCACAAACGCAGGCGCTCACGTTCGCACTAGAGCGTAGTGAATATGAAAAAGCAGCCAGCAATGCGCGCCTACGTTTACTACAAGCGCAAATCGAGCCGCATTTTTTATTTAACACCTTAGCCAATGTGCGCGAGCTGGTGTACCTAGGTGCGCCCAATGCCACACAAGTGCTTGATAGTTTGATTGCCTATTTACGTGCTGCTATGCCGCGACTGAACGCACTAGAAGCCACCATGCATCAGGAGCTTGACCTGGTACGTGCGTATTTAGAGGTGATGCAAATGCGGATGCCCGATAGGCTTGAATTTAGCCTCAATGTTGATGAAACTGCTAACACCATCGTCTGCCCACCGATGACAATGCTCACCTTAGTCGAGAACGCCATGCGTCATGGCATCGACCCGGCAGAGCGCGGTGGAAAAATCGTCGTTGTCGTTGCAATTGACGCTGGTATTTGCCGCGCAAGCGTGACCGACACGGGATTGGGTTTAGTCAAATCAACCAACACGCCGAACAAGACAACAACCAGCACAACAGGTACAGGCCTTACCAATCTAGGCGAACGATTGCAGCTTGCGTTTGCGGGAAAAACATCGCTAACACTTTCACCGATAAAGCCACATGGCACGCGTGCTGAAATCACCTTTCCAGTGAGACGACATTCATGACGCCGCGCCCATTCACCCCACCCACTGCACTGATTGCCGACGATGAGCCACTGTTGCGCGAATCGTTAAAACGCTTGCTCAATGAAATGTGGCCCGAACTTAATATTGTCGCGATGGCGCGAAACGGTCGCGAAGCGGTAGAAAATTTTGATGCGCTTGCACCGGACATTTGTTTTTTAGACGTGCATATGCCGGGCCTTACTGGCATCGACGCGGCGCGTTTCATTCAACGTAGAGCGCATATTGTTTTTGTAACGGCATACGATAAATACGCGGTAGCCGCCTTTCAACAAGGTGCGCTCGACTATATTGTGAAGCCCATCAATACCCAACGCCTCAGCGACACCATCGCGCGCTTAAAAGCGCGTTTAACCGCCGCAGCCCCCATCCCAGACGCCACGTCCATACTCGCGGCAATTACCGCGCAACTTAGTGCGTCTGCTAATTCGCCACTTAGCTCCCAAGCCTCATACGTCAAATGGCTACGCGTTGCTGTAGGTCAAGCGATCAAATTGGTCGCCACCGACGAGCTAGATTTTTTGCGCGCAGAAGACAAATACACGCTCGTAGCTTGGCATGACATCGACGGCAAATTACACGAAGGCTTAATCCGTAAACCGTTAAAAGAGCTGGTGGGCGAGCTGGATCAGCAACAATTTGTCCAAACACACCGCGCCTATGCCGTAAATTTACGTGCCATCAGTCACGTATTGCGCGGGGCAAATGAAACCGCCAACATCCATCTCAAAAATAGAGCCGAAATATTGCCCGTAAGCCGCACGTTTTTACATCAGTTTCGGATGATGTAATTGCAGTTACAAAAAATTAACCGAGATTTTCTATTAGGGTTTGAGATGATAATGAGGCTATTTTTTTGGTGTATTTTCTGTTAACTGACCAATGAATAGCGAGCTATTCAAAAGGAAGAAACAGGAAAGACGCCAAAAATAGTCCGTTCGCACTCAAACAGTCCCGAAGCAACGTCTAATGGAAAATCTCGGTTTAAGCATGCACCACCAACTGTTCGCGATGGCGAAATAAAAACTGTGGTGCCACTCCCATAATGGCGCGCACAGTGCGCGACAAATGTGCCGAATCGGCAAAGCCTGCTGTAAGCGCTGCGGTGGTTAATGAGTCGCCGGCCATGGCTAAATCTAGCGCTTTACGCATTTTGAGCCAGAGCACATAACGTCTCACCGGCACGCCCACTTTTTCTTTAAACAAATGTTGAAAACGTGATGGCGATAGATGCACGCGATTCGCCAGTGCATTTAGGCTATCGTAGGCATGCGGCGACTCACGTAAAAATTTGAGCGCTTCAACAATGCGTGCATCCTGAAAAACGGTGGCATTACTCGTCAGTGAGTTAAGTCCAAACAGTGGCGCTAATAGCTGGTCAGCCTCAACCAATGTCGTATCTTCATCTTTTAGGCGGTTAAGCTTAGCGTGCGCACCTAGATTTGCATACTGACACTTAAACCCACGCGCGACCGCCGTATCAAGACCTTTTGTTGCGCGCCGAAAACTATCGCTGGCTGGCTCCCAATAAAGTGCCGCAATACTGGTTTCAGGCGTGACGGTGGCAAATTCGGTTTCACTCGGCACAAAAATAGCTTCATTGTTAATCGTCACACCTGTGGCCAGGTTAACTTCAAGTGTGCCTTGAAAGGCCACTAACCAAGTCGCCGCGTGATTGCGATGCAATGATGTTCTAGCGCTCGGCCCCAAATACAAAAAACGATCAGGCCAAGCGTAAATATGGATTTTGGCGTCAAGCGAAGTATTCATAGGCTAAGGATAGCGGATTATTCAAATCATACAAATTGGCACGTCAGAATAGCCAGTTTGTTCAACACTTCAACTGGTTTATTCAAGATGAAATTGCGTTGAACTTTCATACTTTGTCGGTGCATTCACGCACATTTGAAAGGACACATGATGAAACTCAACCCAGAAAATATGACCAACAACACCAGCACCCTAATCATTGCACTCAGTGTGATTGTTTTAGGGACGGCAACAGCGCTGCTAAACGCGTTGATGTCATTGTCGTGATGCATTATTTATTGTGTGAGACCGACGCAATGGATCAAGTAATGACGACAATCCATTGTGATCAATCTCGCGCATTACATTAAGCAGCCTGCCTAACTCACCTGGCGGAAACCCTTGGCGTGCAAACCAGTGCAAATAATTGCCGGGTAAATTAGCCAGTAGCCTGCCCTGATATTTGCCAAACGGCATCGTCCAAGTGACAAGCTTTTCTAGGTCTTCTGGGTGCATAAGGATGCGTGCTATTGACGACTGAACATTGTAAAAACAACGAATAAAGATTTTTCAGCTTAGCGCTATTTTTTGATGCCGCCGTTGCCGACGCTTTTGCTGCCCTTACTTGTCGCCGCTGTTGCTGATTTTGCGGCTTTTTTCTTCGCAGACTTCGCCTCGGTCTCAACCCGCACAACACCTTCATTACACAAATTCGTTAAGATTGCCTCATCCGCGCGCACGCGAAAAAATGCGCCGTCATCGCCTGCACGCTCATCAAGCACTTCGCTCATCGAAAATATTTTGCCGCGAAGTTGTTGTTGCGACCAGGCTAAAAATAGCTCGGCTTCCACTTGGTCTTTTTGGAAAAACTTACGAATCATCTCGTGCAAGCCAGCGACATCATTTGCGTTGCGTGCGCTCATGACGACGCAATCTGGGTAAGTTTCACCTAACGCCGTTATTCGTGCCGCTTGCGCGGCGGCGTCGCCTACTATATCGATTTTGTTAAATACCCGAATGCGCGGCACTGCGGCGGCGCCAATTTCAGTTAACACTTCATCAGTGACTAAACGCTGGCGCTCGAAGCCGGCATCGGACGCATCAATCACATGCAGCAACAATGCTGACTCTGCGGCTTCCTCAAGGGTAGATTTGAATGAGGCGACTAAATCATGCGGCAAATTTTTAATGAAGCCCACTGTGTCTGTGACCAACACGCGCGGCATGGTTTCTGGATGCAGCGCACGCACGGTGGTGTCCAAGGTAGCAAATAATTTATTGGCGATCAGCACTTCGCTACCGGTCAGCGCGCGCATTAGGGTAGATTTGCCCGCATTGGTATAGCCAACCAGTGCGACACGGGCAACGCCGCTTTGACCATTGATGCCTTGATTTTCGATACGCCTAGCGCGTTGGGTCTGGCGCTCCGCATCCATTGCGATGATGTCTTGTTCTAGTTCGGCGATGCGATTGCGAATTTTTTGTCGATCTAGTTGACTATGCGATTCGCCTGCGCCGCGACCGCCGGTGCCGCTACGTTGCCGGCCTTGCGGACCGGCCATTTTCGCGGCCTCACGCATACGTGGAGCCATGTAGCCGAGCCTAGCAATTTCGACCTGCGCACGGGCGGCACGCGAGCTGGCGTGGCGATGAAAAATCTCCAAGATCACCATGGTGCGATCAATCACTTCACAGCCCACTTCCACCTCAAGGTGTCTGGCTTGCGATGGCGATACATTGTGATCAATCAACAGAATATCGGCTTGACGTGCGGCTTCAATATCTTCTTCACTCGCTTCCTCAGCATCGATTCCGCCATGCACATATTGCTTGATTTCGGCACGCTTGCCCTCGCCCAAATAGGCAAAGGTGTCAAAGGAGGCGCGCTTTTGCACAAACGTCGCCACCACAATATGGCCTAAGGTTTTAGCTAATTCGCGAAGCTCAGTCAGCGAGGATTCAAGCTCGACATCCGTCACATTGGGTAATTGCACCGCCGCTACGATGGCGCGGAGAGGTTTTTCGTTTGTGTCGTTTTGCATATTGTTTTACGTAAATTTATCGTGCTCTGTAGGTAACCACAGAATACCCGCAGGGACAGCACAGAGATAGCACACACCTTGAATTAGAACAGAAGCAGCGTGAGTAAAGCGACATCTGCTGCGCATGACGTGTGGTGTGGTGGTGTGATGACGGGTACACCGTTAATCGAGCCAATTCTCAATTTTTAAACCCGGCACTCGCTTAAATTCATCAACGCTACCCGTGACCAACACAGCATCAATGACAATTGCATGGGCGGCGATGAATAAATCATTACCGCCGATTGGTTTACCGACGCGATCCAGTGCCGCGCGAATGCGGCCATATTCACGGTCAATTTCTGACTGAAGGGCGATGACTTCAACCAGTTGAAGCAATTCATCAACTCTTGATGTTAGTGAATCAACCCCTTTTTCTCGCATCCCCGACTACCACAGCGAAGCTCTGCGCCTACCACCACAATGGTACAAATCGCGGCAATGGGCTTCGCCGCTGCGCGCTTAGCTGCTTTGCCTTGCGGATTTTTAATCAAATCCGACAAGATATTGGTATCCAGCAAATAGCGCCGCATGGCTACAACTTGACTGGCCGAGGCGCTTTATCAGGGACAGCTAGAATTCCAGTTTCAAGCGGACGCCAACCAGATAGCATCGATTAAACGAACGCGGCTGAACGAGCTCTACAATCAAACGATTTCCCTGTCGATACACCACCGCATCAGTGCCCGGCAGCTCAAATTCGCGCGGAATGCGAACAGCCTAGTTGCGGCCATTCTTAAAAAACTTGACTTGACGCACTCCTGTTGAACCCATCTTGTCACCTGTGACCTATGTTGTTGGCATGTGCTAAGGCGAAAGACTGAGATTTGCAAGTAACTGTAACGTCTGGAGGCGACGGCAATGCACAAGATGGCGCTATATCAAAAATGCCAAGCGACGATGCGGCTTTTTTTATTGCCTTGCGCCATGTCGATTTTTTTAACGTGGCGTGCATCTACTGCTCTCAACGCTGAATAAATGATGGGAAGATTATGTTCACTCGATACCAGCGCGCTGAACCACTTCACCTGCGTTTGCCACGCTACACTTTCAGCAACCATCCGACACACAAACCCCGCCTCGCCACCCTCGCACCAAAGCTCCGTCGCTTGACCGCCGAAGTTTAGGGCTGGGCTTGATGTTTGTTTTTCGGGTTTGCCCGCAATGCTCGCTTTGCCTGCCACGCCTAAATTTCTCCATTTGCGCGTAGCACCTGCGCTGGCTTCAACCGCATTTCTATGAAAAGGCGGATTGCATATTACAAAATCGAAGAGATCATCTGGCCTAATAATGCCTTCAAAAATTTTCTGCGGCGAACACTGCTCTCGCAATTTAATTACTTTTGCCAAGCCATCACTTGCGTCCACAATTTGCTGGGCGATACCGATTGCCGCCGTATCAATTTCGCTGCCCACAAAGTGCCAGCCATATTCGTAATGTCCAACTAACGGATAAATACAATTTGCGCCAACACCAATATCCAGTACGTTTATGGCTGACCCGCGTGGGATATCGCCATGACTATTTTGCGCAAGCAAATCAGCCGCATGATGCACATAATCCGCGCGACTAGGTATGGGCGGGCACAGGTAGCCTGGCGGGATGCACCATGAATCAACGCCATAAAACACTTTTAATAATGCTGCATTGAGTGCCATGACCGCAGCGGGATTGGCAAAGTCAATGGTTGGTTCCGCAGCGTCAAATGGGTTGGCTATTAAGAAATCTTTTAACGCGGGGAGCGCCATCGCAAGTTCGGCAAAATCATAACGGCCGCGATGACGATTACGCGGGTGGAGATTCAGTTTTTCGCGCGGGTGCTTTGTTGCAGGTGACGGCTGCGGTGGCGGTGGTTGTTCATGCAGTAAGCGTGTTTTTTTAGCGACACTCCGAGCAACATTTTTGGGTTTTGCTCGCATGGCGTATTGTGTTTATTGTTTTTGCCAACAGCATTGTGAATTGGTAGCGATGTCGATAAAGGCGACTAGATTGCGCTGTTTTTTGACTTACAAACGCTAATATTGGCGGGCATTTCAGGCGGAGCTGCTACTTTCGCGTTTAGCTTGCCGTTGCAGGAATCTATTTATATATTAGCCCATTTGGTGTCTGCCAGCCCAAGCGTTTGTACGCGCTCGTGTTGTTCATTGGCAATTCAATCGCCTCTAGCCTCGGTCATATTTCGCAGGCTGCTGGCTTTTGGGGCAAATTCTCTTGTACGCTTGTTTACGTTTCCAAACTGCATTTTTTGTGGCGCTTGCCATCGCAAACGGCGACCGCAAGGCCGAGAATTCACGGCCTTATTCGAACGCTAGGCGCAGACTAGCCGCCCGCGGATGGACATTCCCTTCGGTCGGTGGTGTGGAATGTGTGTTTGCTCATTTACGGATACTAATCACCTTGGCAACAACGGCGACATTGAATAAACGATAGGTATCTCGCACCAAGCCTTCCCACACCACCAGATTCACAATGACGGTATCGCCGCGTGCGCGTTGGACGCTTCGATAATAGTCACCGACGATGCTCGTCATGATACCCACGTTGACCGCGGCGCCGCCATCTTCGAGTTTCGCGAATGTCGTCGCCGAGACTACGTCGCTTTTGAACCCGATCCTGCCGGTTGCTCCAAAGCCGGTTCCGCTGGCTGGATTCTGGAATACAGCCGCCGATTCGGCGAGAGCGCTGAACCCAACTTTGCCATCAACCGCAGCTGTCTTGCGCCAGATAAAATTGCTGCCGGGCAATGAACTCATACTGGCGAAATCGGTAGACAGCGAGGGAATGATCACGACCGCATCCAGCATACCAGCAGGCTTATTCATCCTGCTGCCAGCAAGACCGCCAAACGCGCTGTGCGAAAGGCTGAACCTAGAAACGGCAGTTGGACGGGGGTTTCCCTAAGGGATACCGTCCCCGGTGGGGACATAAGTGTCAGTTTTTCTGACTCTCTGGCAAGGCCTTATTCGGCAAACACGGACGACTGAGGGCGTTTCTAGATTTATCCTGCTAGAACAAGCACCACAGCCTAACGGCCTGCCAGAGAGGTTGAAAAACGGGCAATCGCACCCTTAGCCGGGTTAGCAAAATAAGTCACCATATTGGTGAACCATGTGAACTAGCGAACTCCTTACTGGGCGCCGACTTTCAAGCATTGCAAGCGGTCAACTGCCGTTTCTAGGTTGGAAGACCCTACGCTCGCGTGAACTCTGTCCGCGCCGCCATGATGCCTCACCCCCGACAGTACCCATGGTCAAGCTATGCCTGCTACGAGTAAGGTCGCAAAGGGCCAAACCGCGTCTGGCTAGAACCGCAATAACAATATAATGCGCTAGGCTCAGCGCAAAACACAAGGCAAGCCTCCTACCGTCAACTACTCAGCCGACCGATATCAGATTCTGACCTAATCCAAATTCGATACGCCACGACTAGAGGCTTGGCGCTAGCTGATACACCTTTCAGCGAGGGAATTGAACGCCTAAGGGCGCGGCGTGCGAGCACTAAGGGTATGGGTCGGCATCGGGAACTGCGGCGTGCGGAGGATGTCCGAGCATCAACCCAACCGTAAAATGGGAGGGGTGGCATCGCTTTCGGTATTACCAAGACATTGCCAAGACCGAAAAATTGACATGGCTGCGGGTCAATTACGCTGACCGATTTCGATCTGAAGGCCTCATCGAGTGTGATGCCTTAAAATCAGTCAATACCAAACTACATTTCAAACAAGAATCGCTGCGGAGAGCTACATGCCTAAAATAACGATCATATTTTCACTATTGCTTATCGCACTTGGCGGTGGCGCATTCATATTGGCAGCCACGCCAACGGCACTGATTCCGGCATACGCTGGTGGCGCGCTGCTCGTGATCGGTAGCTGCGCGATCATGTTTGACGGGGCGCGCAAGCACCTCATGCACTTCGCCGCTATCGTCGCGGTTTTCGGTGCGATTGCACCGGGAGCGGCGTTAGCAATCCGTGCCTCGCAAATGAGCCCTCTCGCGTTGACAGTCAATCTTGGTATGTTTGTGCTCTGTAGCACGCTACTCGCGCTGCAAATCCGCGCCTTCATGCACACTCGTTCGCAACGCGTTCAAAGCGTTGCGGGCAGTGATAAACCTAATTGACTTTTCCGCGCTGCGCGTCAGTTTGATGTCGATAGTCTTACTCGTAGCAGGTAATCAAACGGGTCAGCGTCATTATTCGCAGCCATCAAATTAACCTCCCCCGCCAAGGCAGTAGCAGCACAGTCGGCTAATCACTTAACATCGGCTTGCCTCTTGGCCGTGCCCCACGTCTCTCACCGCGTTTACGTTCAATCTGCGCGTAAAAGCGTGAATTACCCAGCGGTTGATTTTGATTGAATGCTAAGCGAATACCGTCGATAGTGGATGTATTTAGCTTGCTTCGAAACAAGGTGCGGTAGGCGCTTTGCCGCGCCTCGGCGGTTGTGCCTAATGCGTCGTGTAGCGGGTGCGTTGCGATGCGGCCATCCGCTTTGCCTAGGCCATTGTGGCGGTAGCTGGTCCAGCGGTAGTGTGCTGGGTCATCAACCACGCGTACGCGTACTGGGTTTAGTTCAAAGTAGCGCATGCACGTTAGCAAATAACTGTCCGCTTGAATCACGGATGACTTGTAGCGGCTATCCCACAGGGAGCCGGTGCGGTTAGGTGTGCGGTTGATGTATTGAACATAGCGACGGCATAGCGACATGATGAGCCGTGGCACGAGTGCGGCTTTCTTTGGCGTGATGAGTAAATGCACATGGTTGGTCATGAGCAGGTAGACATGCAGGACGCAATCCGAATCTGCCAGTGCCTCGCCGAGCCAGTGTAGGTAACTTAAGTAGTTATCTTCCCACAAAGAAACAAAGTTAACGATTGTGGCCGCTCTGCACAATGTGCAGCGGCACGCGGTCTAGTTAGATGCGTTGGCGGCGGGGCGTGATGCAAAGCTAAAGTAAGATAAATGACGCTAAGCCCTTTAGTTCTGCGCTAGGACAGCAGACACCCGACCAACGAATGTAGAACCGAATCCAGTAAAGATAAGCCTCTTCGGTGCGAAACTGAAGTGTAGATAACGAATCCGCTCGCGCACTTGGTCGAGCACCTTTTTCGATTGCAGCGCGGGAAGCGGGCTGATAGACTGATTTCTCGTAGGTCTAGCCGCCTGCCTCGGAGCAGAACCATGACTGCCGGAAAACGTGAGAGTGTTACTGCTATACATAACTACAAAATCATCCGCGAAGTGCTTGATTGCAAGCGTTTTTTTTGCGTTTCTTCTGGAATGATAGGGAGACAGCGCGGAATGGTAGGGAGACTCTGTGCTCACTACATTTAGTTAGGCCGCAGAAAGAGACTCCCGTGAACCTCAATCAAGTTACGTTGCCGGCTACCGACTTTGATCGCTCTGTCGCCTTCTACCGGGACATGGGATTTACTCTCATCGTGCACTCTCCACCGAGCTATGCGCGCTTTGAGTGCCCGGAGGGAGACTCCACCTTCTCACTTCACTCTGTGGACGACTCGACCGGTAACACCGGAGTCGTCGTGTACTTCGAGTGTTCTGACCTGGACGCCCGGGTCAAGCGTCTTTCTGCCGCAGGGTTTGAGTTCACGCAACTCCCAACGGATGAGCGTTGGCTCTGGCGTGAGGCCCGTCTTATTGACCCTTCCGGCAATGTAATCTGCCTGTTCTGGGCCGGAGACAATCGCAAGAATCCACCGTGGCGCATGGCGGCCTAACAATTCGTTTAAGCCGAACTGGCTTCGCAAGTCGGCTTAACTCAGGCGTTATGCATCAGAACCAAAGCCGGCGCGGCCAAAATTCAAGTCCACATCAAGGAGAACAAAGTGAGCGAAATATTTGATAGAACAACAGTTCTCGGAGCAGCACGGTATTTTCAGAACTGTGTTCGCAACGGGGATATTGACGGCGCCCTAAGTTCCTTTCACGACGATGCCTTATATGTTTCCCAGCCGGGA
>Ga0105049_10000244_pt1 | contig 56838 bp, 40 predicted proteins | sample MAT06_FD_78087 | JGI IMG/M metagenome (GOLD analysis project Ga0105049, IMG submission 78087) | Freshwater microbial communities from Lake Fryxell liftoff mats and glacier meltwater in Antarctica - MAT-06 | ecosystem: Environmental > Aquatic > Freshwater > Ice > Liftoff microbial mat | place...
CCCTCAATTGCTCCAAGTGGAATGGCATTTATTCGTTCTTCTCAAAACACAAATGAAGTCGATATCATATTAGGTGCTTTGGCTGGTCAACATATTCATCGGTTGTTGGTTAGAAATGATAAAGTAGTAAAAGCAACCAAAAGCTTCAGCAATCAAGGAAGAGTTCGTGATGTGAGAGTAGCACCAAATGGGAAAATATACGCATTGTACGAAGGTCCCGGTAAATTGATTGAGATTTCTTCCGCAACAGAACGTTGTTCTACCTTTATATTTTCTACTATTGGAAATTCAATGACAATAGAAGGTTTTGCATCTATTCCGAATGCCGTACTTTCTTATGATTTAGGTTGTGATAATATAGATGTTGTAACCGTCCCAATTCCAAAGTCGATGAATTCTTTCACAGTGAACAACCTTGCACCGGGAACATATTGTGTTAAAGTAGATGCTAAAAATGCATCGAATGTGTTTTGGTGTGAAAAAAATACTGCTGTACTAATTACAGCTACTTCTGTTATTGAAAATAAAACAAATGAACCATATCCAAACCCAGTTACATCATTGCTTTCTATACCAGAAAGCATTGTCGCAAGTGGATATGTTATAACTTCAGTTTTGGGCGAAAGAATCCTACAAAACGATGCTACAAATAGGCAAATTGATGTAACCAGTATACCAACAGGAACTTATTTTCTAACAATATCACACACAAACGGAAAGACCTCCACACACCGTTTTGTAAAAATGTAAAGACAAAAACAACATTCATATCGTAGGGGCGAATTTCATTCGCCCCTTTTTTATTTGAAAGAAATTAACAATTCCTACAAAATCTTTCTTTCCTTCGTCTACAAAGTATCATCAACAAATTTTATAATTATGATACAAATACAAAACTATATAAACGGGTCGTTTGTACTTGCAAGTGGCGGAAATTCGATTGATAATTTTGAACCTGCAACAGGTAAAGTCTATAGTTTGTTACCACGTTCTGGTGTTGACGATGTAGCTTTAGCTGTAATAGCGGCGAAAAAAGCGTTTCCGCAGTGGAGTTCGAAAAGTGCCGAAGAACGGTCAGTATATCTTCAAAAAATAGCTGATGGTATTGAAAACAGATTAGAAGAATTTGCAAAAGCAGAAACGGTAGACAATGGAAAACCATTATGGCTTTCACGATCGGTAGATATCCCCAGAGCGGTACAGAATATGTCCTTTTTTGCATCGGCAATACGACATTTCTCCTCTGAAGCTCACCCAACAACGGATTCGATTCTGAATTATACTCTTCGTCAAGCGATTGGCGTAGTTGGTTGTATATCCCCCTGGAATTTACCCTTGTATCTTTTCACATGGAAAATAGCTCCTGCAATTGCTGCGGGAAATTGCGTGGTTGCTAAGCCGTCGGAGTTAACTCCTATGACGGCATATTTGTTTTCGCAAGTTTGTATTGAAGCTGGTTTACCAGCTGGAGTGTTGAATATACTTCACGGATATGGAACTGAAGTGGGAAAAGCAATAGTGGAACATTCGGATATTTCCACAATTTCCTTTACAGGTGGTACTTCTACCGGGGCTACTATTGCCCGAACTGCAGCACCCGAATTTAAAAAACTTTCTTTAGAACTTGGTGGAAAAAATGCAACAGTTGTATTTGATGATTGCGATTTTGAAGAAGCACTCAAAACAACGGTCCGTTCTTCGTTTGCAAACCAAGGAGAAATTTGTTTGTGTGGTTCGCGAATCTATGTTCAACGTGGAATTTACGAACGGTTCAAAAAAGAATTTGTCGAAAAAGTATCGAAACTCACACCAGCAGATCCACTTGTAGAAACTTCGAAACAAGGTGCATTGGTATCAAAAGAACATTTGGAAAAAGTGCTGTCGTATATTCAGTTAGCAAAAGATGAAGGTGGAACGGTGCTTTGTGGAGGACATCAGGTTTTCCCCGAAGGGCGTTGTTCAAACGGTTGGTTTGTACAGCCAACGGTAGTAGAAGGTTTGCCCTACGATTGTAGAACGAACCAAGAAGAAATTTTTGGTCCGGTAGTTACTATCCAACCATTTGATACCGAAGAAGAAGTTCTTGCTTTTGCCAATAGTACTAAATATGGGCTAGCTACTTCGGTTTGGACTTCGAATTTGACTACAGCTCATAGGCTTGCAGCAATGTTACATTCAGGAATTGTATGGATTAATTGTTGGTTAGTTCGTGATTTACGAACTCCTTTTGGTGGAATGAAACAATCGGGAGTTGGGCGTGAAGGTGGTTTCGAAGTACTTCGTTTTTTCACTGAACCAAAAAACATTTGTATTTCTTTAGACCCCAAAAGTAAACATTAAAATATGCAAGAAACAACAATATCTTTTCTTCAATCCGAAGAAATAGAATCTAAACTTTGGTCGTGGGCAACTATTTTAGCCTATATAACAATTGGCTACAACCTAATAGAAGGTTTCGTTTCAAGTTATTTTAGCGTGTCAGGTGAATCGTTGGCATTATTCGGGTTTGGTATAGATAGTTTTATAGAAGTAATTTCTGGAATAGGAATACTTAATATGGTGTTTCGAATTCGAAAAAGTACCGTTAATAGAACTGCTGCTGAAAAAAGAGCGTTACGAATTTCTGGTACCGCATTTTATATATTGACCGGTGCATTAATACTCGGTGCTTTGATCACTCTTTATTTTGAACAAAAACCAGAAACAACTATTCCATCCATCATTATAACTTCTGTCTCAATAGTATTAATGTGGGCATTAAGTTCAACAAAAATATCGATTGGCAAAAAGCTTGAATCACCTGCTATTATTGCAGACGGAAAATGTACTCGAGTCTGCTTATGGATGTCAATTGTAGTTTTGGTTTCTGCATTGATGTTTCATTTTACTTCCTTTTGGTTTGCTGATGCAATTGGAGCCTCAGGGCTTGCTTATTTTTCTTGGAAAGAAGGGAAAGAATCTTTTGAAAAATCTAATAGTGATATGATTTGTGGTTGCGAGGACAGTTGTAGTTAATACTAATTAGTCTCTACGAAGGGCTTCTTGTAGTGGAAGTGTCGATGCTTTGTAAGAAGGATACAACGATACCAAAAACGATAACAATACTGTTAAAATGGTAACGGAAATTACATCGTTCCAAGAAATAGTGATTGGTAACGAATCGATGATAAATTTTCCTTGTTCTAACTGTATCCATTTAAAGTAAATTTGTCCGTAACATAACCCTAATCCAAGAAGAACTCCAAGAACCGTTGCTACCGACCCAATGGTAATTCCTTGAACTAAGAAAAGTTTTCGAATAAAACTTTTTGTTGCTCCCATTGATTGTAGAATCATAATATCTCGTTTTTTTTCTTGAACCAATAAAGATTGCGAAACAAAGATATTAAAAACAGCAACTAAAAGAATAATCGACAAAATGATAAACGAAACCAAACGTTCGAATTGCATCACCGAATATAAGTCTTTGTGGAGTGAATACCAAGTTTCAACCTTAAAGCCCTTTGGCAATTTTGTAGTTAAAACCGCAGCTAAATCTAGAGCGTTGGAATAATCGTATAAGCGAATATCTATAGAAGAAATTTCACCAACATTCACTTCCAAGATTTCACGTGCAGACGCTAAGGAAGTATAGGCTTTACCGTTGTCGTATTCTTTTGTATTTGTTTGGAACACACCACGAACATTTGCCAACATTGGCTCAGGTTTACTTAATGTTGCCGCTGCATATTGGAGTTCACCAGCAGAAAGTAATTTTACAGTATCTTGAAAATATTTTACTCCTGCCATTACGCGTAATTTATCCGACAGGCCCATTCCGATAACCAAAGAATGGATTCTGTTTTTTTTCGTTGTAGTAAAGGAACCCATGCTGATTGACGAAGGCAAGGCAGAAACTTTTTGAAATTTTTCCTCATCAATACCGATTAATTCTATTGGTTGGATCAACGAACCATTAGTTGCGATAATTTTTCCACTTATTGTTTCGTTAATGGAGGAAACACCTTCAATGGTATTTACTATTGTTTGAATTTCTTTCGTGTTTTTGAATGACATTCCTTTTTCTGGAATAATCTGGATATGTGGATCGTAACTGATTAACATTGTTTGAACAGTAGTCCTGAATCCATTAAAAATGGAGGTTACACATATCAATGCCGCTATACCTACAACAATACCTAAAATTGATAAATAGGTAATAATGGTGATAAAGTGTATTGACCGTTTTGCCAAAACATATCTTCGTACAAAAAACCAATATTTATTCATTGGCTAAAAATCGAATTTTATTTTTGCAGATCTAGTTGATGACAAAGCATTAGTAGTCCGTTGAAGGAAAAATTCTTGTGCATCAAATTTTGTTGATTTATCATAACGAAGGCGTTCGTAGGAACCGTTCGAAAGTAAACGACGTGCTTTTACGGTGTCAGACCAATATATTGCCAACATAGCTTTGAGCGACTGTTTGCTCGATTTGTCGTAAATGGGAATAAACAATTCAATCCTTCTATTAAGATTTCTTGGCATCCAATCAGCACTCGAGATATAGAAATCTTCACTACCTTGGTTACGGAAATAAAAGATTCTAGAGTGTTCTAAGAAGCGTCCTAAAATAGAACGAACTTCTATGTTGTCGCTCAACCCTTCTATGCAAGGACGGAGACAACATATTCCACGAACTAATAGTCGAATTGTAACTCCTGCTTGGGAGGCACGGTACAACGCTTGAATAATTTCTGTGTCTACCAATGAATTCATTTTTGCATAAATAAATCCTTGGTTCGATTCTGAGTGAGTAAATATTTCTTCCTCTATTTTTTCAAGAATAGTTTTTCGCATATTCACTGGTGCAACCGAAAAGTGTTCCCATTCTTTTTTGTTCGAATACCCTGTGAGCATGTTGAACAAATTAATGGTGTCGAGCATATATTCTTCATTACAAGTGAAGTACCCAATATCGGTGTAGGTTCTGGACGTTGTTTGATTATAATTCCCTGTAGAGAAATGGATATATGACCGTAACTTGTCTGGTTCTTTACGGATAACAGTAGCAATTTTGCAATGGGTTTTGAGCCCTAATATTCCATATATAACATGTACCCCTTTGTCTTCTAACTGCCTTGCCCATACAATATTATTTTCTTCATCAAACCTTGCTTTTAACTCAACAAAAGCCGTAACTTCTTTACCATTTTCAGCTGCTATTTTTAATGCTTCTATTATTGGGGATCTACCACCAGCTCGGTATAAAGTTATTTTTATAGCCAAAACCAATGGGTCTTTCGCAGCAGTTGTTAAAAACTTCACCACACTATTCGAAAAAGAATCGAACGGGTGATGGGTTAGAATATCTTGCTTTCTAATTGCTTCGAATATATTCGAAGATGACATAATAACTGAGTTTGAATGCGACGACAATGGAGTATCTTTCAGTAATGGATACGGCAAACGCACTACTTCAAAAAAATCTGCTAAATGTAAGGGACGGTACAATTCGTAAACTTCAGCAGCTTCACATTCTAAATATTCTATAATTTTCGTTCTAATTGCCACAGACATTGTAGCTTGAATTTCTAAACGTACTACATTTTTAGACCAATGTCTAAACCGTAATTGTTCTACAATTTCTGTCATTAAATCCGATTCTTCATCTTCAGCAATTTCAATATCAGCATCTCGAGTTACTCGGAAGGTTTGGCTTTCAACTATATGTAAACCTGGGAAAAGCAAATGAGCATTCGCTTGAATTACTTCTTCTAACAACACAAAATGTGATCCTTTGGGGCGATCTAACTTAATAAACCTTGAAAGTATTGTCGGTAATTGCAATACAGCTATTCGCTGTTCTTCTGTGGAGTTCACTTCGTCGCGAAGAAAAAAGACAATGTTTACAATTCGGTTTAACAAACGAGGAAATGGATGTCCATTATCAATACCAAGTGGTGTTAATACAGGCATTATATTCGAACAAAAGTACGTATACAATCGTTGACGTTCATCAAAAGTAAGGTCGTGATATTGGTGAATTTCTATATTTTCTTTTTTTAGGGAAGGAAGTACATCGTTCAGTAAAATTGATTCTTGCAAACGAAGCATTGGAATAATTTTTTCACGAATTGCTTTTAATTGATCGGCAGGAGTCAAGCCATCGTGAACAACTTCAGAAGGAATATTAAACTCCAATTGTTTTTGTAATGATGCCACCCGAACCATAAAAAATTCATCTAAATTCGAAGAAAAGATTATCAAGAATTTTAGACGTTCTAGTAACGGATGGTCTTCGTCTTGAGCTTCTTCTAAGACTCGATAATTAAATTCTAACCACGATACTTCTCGGTTGATATAGTATTTTGTATCGCGAATATCCTTTATCGTTTTTTCTGTAGGTTCTTGTTGTATAACGAGTTCTTGCATTTTCATTTTTTGGGCTGACTATAATCTACTGCAAACGCTATGGAATTACTTTTATTTTTATGAATTTTTATTTTACCAATCCTTTACTGTGAATGTGGTTCTAATTAGAATGGAATTGCAAATATAGTATTGATTTACAATGTTGTAGGCAAAGGCTGAAGAAATTTTTATTTTCGTATTTTTGACTTTAAGCGGCTTAATTTCTTTATGATACTAACTTCAGTTTGATTCAGCATATCTGCAATTTGTTTTGTTGTATGTTCTTTAACATAACGCAGTAGTAGTAATTGTTTTTCATCATTATTTAGTTGAATTTGTAGCCATTCGAAAGGATCTTCGAAAATGGAATCTTCTGAGTTTTGAGTGTGTTTTTCTATTACGTACCGAAAGAGAAAATTGTCAATATCAATAGTTTCATTGGATTTGTATTTTGTTGATTTTAGACGATATTCATTTTTTATAATGTTTTGGAAAACGGATTTAATATAGGTTTTATAGCTTGTGAATACTTTTTTCTTTTTCACATTTTGTAAGAATACTTCTATGGAATCATGAAATAAATCAGCAACTGAAGTTTTACTCGAATATTTTAACTGAAAATATCGATTCAGCGAATCATAATGCCTACGGATAAGCACTTCTACTATTAAGGGAGTTTTTTCTAGGCAATCATATAATTCTGACAGAAGCTCTTTGTCTGACTTGTTGTAAAATTCTGAGTTCATATTATTACATTAAAAAATAGAACGAATAGTTGTTTTATTGAACAACCTTCAGAATAAGTTTGTTTTGAATAGTTGAATTTTCAAATGTAAGTACAATAGAATAACACCCTTGAGTCAAACCGCCAAGTTGTATTGAAGATGAAGTAGTAACTCCTTTTAAAAGTAATTCTCCTTGTAAAGAATACACTTCATAACTAACTTTTTCTTTATTATGATTTTCAAAAAAGTACGTTGAAGATTCAACGATTTCTTTCGTTGAAACTATTGGCACACTTTCATTTTGGGAATGAATTGAAGTAACATTTTCTAAAGCAACCTCAAAAAGAATTTGTTCACCTAAAATATATAATATATTCCCATTTACCCCAACTTCATTTACTTTAGGATTCCAGTTGTATGGATTACCTCTCGTAACAGAAGTTACTATAGAATCATATAAATCGAGCGATCGAGAATAAAAGCTTGAGGTTCCATATATTGTTGCATTTGCAATTAGTTCTTTCCAAGGTTTTCTGCGAAATTGCTGATTGTGGTCTAATATATACGGTTCTTGAGATGACATAACTAAAAATTCACCATTTGGAAGTCTGCAGATTGTTTTCATTGGTTGTTCATTTATATGACCGTTAAATGCAGGAAGTCCATTGTTTGAATCTAATGGGAACCAATTCGTATCGTTTGTAACATAGGCTACACCCTTTGAATGACGTGAAAAATACTGATTTCCAGATACAGAATCAGTACCTCCACCGACTACATATCCAAATAATGCATAAAAGGAAGTATCGGAAACTTGTATTATTTTAGTTATTGAAGATCTTTTTATTTTAGGATAATCTAAAGTTTTACTTTGAGAAAAAGTTATACTTAAATCTTGGTCAACTATTAAAACATCCTTTGGAAATTGTTCGGAATCTTCAGGTAACGGTATAATTTGAACAACAACCCTACCATCGTCTAAAGTAGAAAAACCACTTCTATGATTATATGATTTAGTAGCAAAACCCACTGAATGATTTCTTCTGACTGCGATATCAAACTTTGTTCCATCAAAACGAACGAGTTCTGATATTCCATTTGTTATATTCGATACACCTTTTGTTCTGGTTTGAAACCAAACATTATCAAATTTATCTATCACTATATCTCTATAGGAACGATTATGATTAAAAGTATCGTTTATAAAAAAGTACGCCCATTTTTGACCATCGTATTTATATAATTTTTGATATCCCGAAACCCATAAATTTCCCTTAGAATCTAATTTCATGTGTCCACCCGGCGAAAGTAAAACTGAATCAATTTTACCTTGATTGTCAAATGTAATCGGAAGTTCTTCAAAACCGTCATCAATCTTTTTGTAAATGTGTGGAATTTGAGTATCCCAAGATTCTGTGGTTGTAGTTCCCATAACATAAACATTATTATCTCGTATTTCCATAAGTTGAAATAATGTTAAACAACTAAGTCGATGAACATTGACTAAGTTTTGGGTGTTTGCTACACAAAAAAATGACAGTACAAATACAACTATTAAAACTAATTGTGCCATTGATAATCTCCAGTACAAGGGTAGTATATTCTGTTTGGTGTTGGATACGGAGGAAAAAGCGTACAGTCATAATAACTGCTTAAACCACAACCATTTGTACCCGGATAATCTTGGGTCGTCCGTGAAGCAACTTCTGTATTGCCACTATTAGAACCAATACCCTTGCATCGGTACCCAATAACCGTTTGGCAACATTTCTCCCCGCAATATTTTACAAAAGGTTCTACCCAAAAAACTGTATTATTCATTGTTACTAGATTAATTGGAATCTGAAAGGAGTTACAAATATTGAATCGTTAGCCTTTAGAACCATATGGCAATAGGTGGTAACGCTACAGGGGCTTGAATGGACAAAAGTAACTGTACGAATTACATTTATACTTGCGGGATCACCACAGTCATTTGGAAACTCCATAGCAAATTGACTACCTACCAATAAACTTAACAATGCCATGACTGTGTTGTCGGACATTTTAGAACTATTAGTTAATGCAGTTGGATCAACCCATATTTCGGTAGTTCCATTTGGGAGATATCTAAATCTACTTGCACCAGCAGCTAAAGTTCCAACTTCTGGAATGATTAAACGTGGAGCATCAACATTCAAAGTCCATTGATTTAAAGAATCATTAGGTGGGCACCCTGACATTTGCGAAAACCCATACGAAATAGTTGAAAAGAAAACAATACAGAATAAGAGTACTAATTTCATAGCATACCTCAAATATTATAATTTATGAAATGGAAATGATTTGACATTTTTTAGATGCGTAAACTGAACTATATAAAACCCTTTCGGGATAGAAAAAATTTGTATTTTTTCTAAAAGTTTTCCTGTTAGCACGGTTCTTCCTAATATATCTACTATACTATAGTCTGAATAGTTGACTACTTCTAATGGAATATTCAGTATATCATCAGTTACAACTACTGTTGATGTATTTTCTACTAATTGTTCTTGAGCTGAAGTTATGACATTCATAGGAATGGATAACAAATGGGCTGCTCCTAAAATAGCTAATTGATTATCTGCAGTTTTAAATATTTTAATAATTGAAGGTAAATCAGGATCTTCTTTCTGCTTATACAGCTCTGGAATATAATGAGTTGTATAATAGCTCGATTGGAATCCATTCTTGTGCATGCGAAATATCCGAGCACTTGGAAAAATATCTTTCCAGTCGATAAGACTTAACTGGTCATTTTCTAATAACCGATATAAATAGTACCGTGTTGCTATATAGACTTGATTGTCTACCGGAAGTATATCTATAAACGGTGCATTGATACCGTCATTCCAAATAGGGAGGCTATTAGATTTATCAAATACTTTCCATTGATAATTATTTAAATCTAAAACAGAAATACCAGAACAACATTCACCTTCTACTAATGCACCATTTTGTTTTGGGTCATTAAATCTGTAAAATTTACGATCATACATAATATGTACTTTATTTTTTTCAATTTCATTGAAAGAATTAATGTTAGGAATGTGGGTATCACCACTTGTTTTGCTGGTTAAAAATGTTGTACCAAGCTTTTGGTCAATAATCACAATATCACCACTAATGTTAGTTTCATAACCTCTTGTATCATTGAATTGACAAATTACTGAACCATTACTTAGAGAAGCAAAACTATGTGCGTTACGATCTTTTCCGCCATAAAAAGCTAAGGAAAAATTTAATCGAAGTGCTAATTCAAATACACCCTTTTTTAATCTCCATATCTCAGAATAACCTCTCGAACCAGCGTATGAAGAACCTACACTTGTAGTAACCCAAATATTGTTATCAATATCTGTAACTATGGTACCAAATTTACGAAAAGCTTTTAAACTATCATCAATGGTGTTATGCAGTTCCCAGTCAATACCATTATACTTATAAATATTATCATCTGTGTAATATAGAACGCCATTTTTATCAAAACATATTTTCGAATAATTCCACATTCCTAGAGTATCGAGACTGTCATTTCTGAAAATCGTATTTTTAATAGGAATGATAGTGTTATTTACAAAATAATTAAAGGTTGGAATATAAGTTACTCCATTATTGACGTAAATAATAGTTCCCAACACAACAATAGAATCGTTGTGTTGTTCCATTGCAAACAGCCCTGACCAAGTATCAAAATGAGAAGAATCAATCCTTTGAGCGAATGAAGTTGTGGTTAGAAGTATAAAACCAAGTAGATACAATTGTATTTTCATAATAAAACTCCTACGGTGGAAAATGTATGCCTATAAATGTATAATGTTTCTAACTTTCAAATATTGGACATTTAATACAAATAATATATAAAATATGCATTTAATTTTATCGTTAAGAATTTGAAGTATGTAAAAATGGGACTACTTTATAATGCTACGAATAATTTATTTTTAGATACACAAAAAACATAAAGAATCTATTTCCTTTGTTTTAATCTGTTTCTAAGTATATCTGAACAGTAAACATTTTATCTTTAAACCTATATTATAGGTTAGACACTCCAAACTATAATAAGGAAATTGTAGTGAAATGGGAATTGGTGAAGGAGAAACTATAAACGAAAAAAACCTCACAAAGAGGTTTTATATTGAAGGGTGATCCCGGATGGGTTCGAACCATCGGCCACTTGATTAAAAGTCAAGTGCTCTACCAGCTGAGCTACGAGATCATATTTTATGATATAGAAAACAAAAATACGAATTTAATTTTAAATCACCAAATTTATTGATGTTCTTTTTTAAATTAGTACAGAATCTGTAAGATTTACAAATTCACGAACTACGTTTGAAATTCCTTGGGCGTCTAATTGTAAATCTGCCCATAATTCTTCTTGTGTTCCGTGCTCTACAAATATATCGGGTATACCGTGGGTAAGTACTGATACTTTCGTAGAATATTGCGTAGATGAAATGTATTCTACTACTGCAGAACCGAAGCCACCTTGAATCTGACCATCTTCAACGGTTAGAATTCTATCGAAACGTTGGCATAGGTCATTTACTAATTCAGTATCTAATGGTTTAACAAAACGAGCATTGACCACTTCTACTGAAATTCCTTCTTTTTCGAGTATTTCTGCTGCTTCTAATGAATATTGCACCATTTTTCCAATAGAAAGAATAGCAATGTGTTCGCCACGAATAAGGATTTCTCCTTTCCCAAGTGGAATAGATTTCATTGGTCCTGTTTTAACACCAATTGCATTTCCACGTGGATAGCGAATTGCTACCGGACCTGCTGTGTAATTGTAAATGGAAGAATAGAGCATATCGCGAAGTTCTTGTTCGTCTTTGGGCGCCATAACGGTCATACCTTGTATGATTCGAAGGTAGGCGAAGTCTAATACTCCATGATGAGTAGGACCATCAGCACCGACTAACCCTGCTCGGTCGAGAGCGAAAACAACATGCAAATGTTGAATAGCACAGTCGTGAACTATATGGTCGAATGCACGTTGTAAAAACGATGAATAAATAGCACAGACAGGAACAATTCCTTCGGTAGCCATTCCAGCAGCAAATGTAACTGCGTGTCCTTCGGCAATTCCTACATCGATTACTCTTTCGGGAAATACTTTCCCAAGAATATCAAGCCCAGTTCCATCGGGCATAGCAGCTGTAATTCCAACTACTTTTGGATTTTTTGTGCAAATTTCTACCATTGCCTCGCCAAATACTTTTTGATATGTAGGTGGCTGAACGGAATCGGGTGATTTTGCTAATGACTTTCCGGTAATTTTATCAACTTTCCCAATGGCGTGAAGAAACTGTTTATCGTTTTCGGCTGGAGCATATCCTTTTCCTTTGTGCGTCGTAACGTGCAGAAGAATTGGACCCTTCATTTCCTTCAACGATTGTAGGGTTTTTACAAGTTGACCTACGTTGTGTCCATTTATGGGACCGTAGTATTTAAACCCTAAGGCTTCGAACAACATTCCCGGAGTGATAACAGCTTTTAAACCACCTTCAATACGAGAAACGGTTTTACGAATTCTGTCGCCGAGTTCGTCGAACTGACCCGTTAACTCCCAGATATTCTTACGAAGTTTTTGAGCTGTTGGGGAAGTAAAAATTTCTGTAAAGTAATTGGATAAAGCCCAAACATTAGGTGCGATGGACATATTATTGTCGTTTAAAACAACAATCATATTACGTTTTTGTACGCCACAATTGTTCATTGCTTCGTAGGCTAATCCACCGGTCATGGCACCGTCGCCTATTACAGCAATAACATTAAAGTTTTCGTTATTTATATCTCGAGCAGTAGCAACACCTAAAGCAGCTGAAATAGAAGTAGTTGCATGCCCAGCCCCAAAAACATCATATTCACTTTCTGTTCGTTTCAAGAAACCAGAAAGTCCATTTTTTTGGCGAATACTATAAAGAGAATCTCTACGACCAGTTAAAATTTTATGTGGGTATGCCTGATGACCGGTATCAATGATAATTTTGTCAGTAGGTGTGTTGAATACATAGTGGAGGGCAACCGTAAGTTCAACAGTTCCTAAACCTGCACCAAAATGACCGCCGACCTTCGTAATAGTATCAATTAAATATTCGCGAACTTCCGTACATACTTCTTTTAATTCCGTTGCAGGAATTGCTCGAAGATCTGCTGGAGAGTTTATAGCCAGTAAGTATTTATAGGAATATTGATTTTCTGAAGTCATAGTGCGATAGTTAGATTCTTCGATACTTCCTTTGAACAAAATAAGTTCAAGAAAAGTTTTATCAGCGGCAAAAGTTATTACTAAACGTATTAATGGTAGAATAATTACAAAGCAAATATTGACTACTGGGTCGGTTTGTGAAATTACTTTTCACTCACCTTGCGGTTAAACAAAAATTGAATCTTTTCTTCTTTGTTGTTCTTGATGGCAGAGATAACAACTTCAAGCTGTTGGTCGCTTACCTTATTATATGAAATTTTCTGAGGAAAATCGTGGTTGAGATTTTCAAAAACTATATGATTTTGTGTTTGTTCTGTGGCTGCAAATGGAATGGTTTCACCATTGTTTTGATTTTTTACCGTAACATTATATGTTAGTTTTCCTTTAACTATTGTAATCGATATTTCTTCTTCAGAAACAATATCATTATTGACAAGTGTAATACCTTTTCCAAGTAATGACTGATAATCTGAAGATAACTCCCAAGTTTCGTAAATAGTAAATTTAGGTGACTGTTGTACCCAAACTCCAGACAACCAAGACAACGAATTGATTGATTGTGCATTTGCATTAGTAAACATTGTCAACAACGCTAAGAATATAGATACAAGAATTGGGAATCTTTTCATATTTACAGAAGCCGATATTCTGAAAAATACCGGCTATGCTAATTGATAAATTATTTTATTGGAGTTTCAACAAAAATTTGGACAGTTCTTGAAAGATGACGTCCAATTGGAATTTCATTATTGAAAAGAACTTCGTTTTCACCTACTCCACTTACTGTATAACTAGCCTTCGGAGCTTTTGCTTTTAGTACATCACGAACAGAGTTTGCACGTTCAAGTGAAAGTTTTTTATTGTAAGCATCATCGCCAATTTTATCAGTATATCCGTAAATACGAACATTTGAATTGGGCTTAATTGCTGGAAGAATTATGTTATTTACAATCGATTGATTGTCGCCAGTAATTTTTGATTGATTGAAATCGAACAATACTAAAGAAAAACGAGAAACAATTTTGTTGTCAATTTTTTCTTCTTTTTTCTGAATACTCGATTTATACGTTACTGGAATTTTTCCCTGAGCTTCTTTAACAACTCCCTTTACATCCGTAACTTTCAAATCATAATCAATTGCTCTATCTGAAGCCTCAAGTTCATTCGGACGTACAGCCCAACGAACTGGAACAACATTACCCATTCCACTAAAAGTACGGATAATTTTACCGTCTTGTTGTAGTGATAACTGCCATTCTTTAATAGGTTCAGAAGAAGTAACTGCAGGACGGAATTCAATCAAATCAGGATCTGCAATACGCTGGTTGTCGCTTTGGATTAAAATTGGTGCTAAAATATCAGGGTCATTCGAAGCAAATTCTGCACGTCTGTTTTCAGAATCACCATCTTCTAGAGAACGAGAAGAAGCCTTTTCAGGAACTTCTATTGCTTTAGTAGTAATTCTAGAAGGATCGATATCATAATTTTTCACTAAATAGTCTTGTGCAAATTCAGCTCTTTTTTTGGAAAGACCCGTTACTTTACGTTCAGTTTTGCCATCGTTAGTACCCGTAATTGTTAACTTCGCATTAGGTTTGCTTACCAAACGTGTACCAATTATATCTAAGGTAGATTTGTTTATCTCAACTGCGTCTGGCACTAATTCAACTGTAGTAATTTGACCGCTTTGGTTGTCCGACTGAACAAATACTTGCGATGTTTCGTCAGTTGTCGACTTTTGAGATGGGAAAAAGATATATGGAATTAAAGGAAACATTTGCGTTAACTGAACATCTTCTACATATAACTCTTTTACTGGAAGATAGATACCTTCTTTAGTATAGTAGCCAACTTCTTTCATACCGACAGATAAATCTGATGCAGTAGGATCGGGCATTTCTGGTTCATTTTCAGAATTTAAGAACGAAAAGACTACATTTATACCAGCACGTAACTGTGGTGCTGACCAAGTATTAAAACTTGTATCGGAAGAAACCTGAGAAAGTGGAAAACGATATGTAACTTCTGGTTGAATAGCAAAGGTTGGATTAATTTGATAGTTGTAATTTGCTCCTAAAGCTATTGCAAATCGAGAAGCAGGAGAACGTACATCAACTACAACTGACCCATCGGGGCTACCAGTAGTAGCAGTTAATGGTATTCCAAATTCAAACCCTGCTAAAGCATTCAAATTAGGTAACAATTCAGGTAATCCAATTGAAAGTATTGGTGATATTTCGAAATATTGGAGTGAAACTGCAGAAGTAATGGTATCTACAACCCCTTGTCCAGGTATTGTAACCTCACCAAACATAGTTCCATTAAGTCCATTAAAACCGAAACGTCCACTTAAAGTAAAACGATTATCAATAGCATAATTGGCAATACCACTAAAGTATCCGTTTACACCAAAGTCACTTCGATTGAAAGGTACAAAACCAATAATATTCCCTGAAGTAGTTGAAACAGAATTAGTAAAATTAGGTTTTTGAAAGTTAAAAGTACCACCAGCCCCTAATCCTAAAGAAAATTTACTTTTTTCTTGCGATGTTGCGAAAGAAAGTGCTACGAAAAACAAGAGAAAAGTTGTTGAAAGAAGTAAACGAATTTTCATTATTATACCTTATTATATACGAATTGGAATAGTACACCTACAAAAATACAAAAAAACAACCGAAACAACCGAAACAACGAAAAGTCGATTATTTTCGATTTGGTTTTACATACGTTTAACTATCAAACTAATTGATTTCAAAAGTTTATAGAGGTTTTCATTTTAAAATAGAAATAATTACTGTATTTTAGTTGTCATTGAACAACATTGAATGTCAAAATAGAAAGAATCGAATGCGAAACACCATAGTTTTTTCCTTACTTATCGGCACACTTTTATTTACTTCTTGTGTAAAAAACAAGAATTTTGGAGCTATTGAAAAAGAACTTCGTTCCATTTCACCAAATGCAAAACCAATTCCAGGTGATTGGATCATAATTCATACCTTATCTGACCCCGAAGGACTAAACCCATTTACTGTCAATGATGCGGCAAGTCAAGAAATCTATCCAAAAATTTTTGAATCTTTGTTAGAATTAGAACCGTTTACGGCTGAGTTAACACCTGTACTTGCAGATTCGTTACCTATTATATCAGAAGATAAAAAACAATATATATTCCGTTTAAAGAAGAATATCTATTTTTCAGATGGAAAACCCTTAACTTCGTTAGATGTTATTTTTAGTTTTAAAGCAATTAAAAATCCATTAGTAATCGATGCAGCAGCTTTACGAAACTACTTTGATGATATTGAGAATGTAACTCTTAGAGAAGATGGTGCTATAGTTTTTTCGATGAAAAAGCCATTTTTTATGGCAGATAATAACATAGGTACTTTGAGAATATTACCAAAACATATTTTTGACCCCAGTAACATTACTGATAAATATAGTTTTGCCGAAACAAACGATATTGCACTTGCCGAAAAAAATCCAGCTCTTGGTGAATTTGCAAAATGGTTTGGTAAAAACGAGTTAAAAAGAGAACCGAAATATTTAATTGGAACAGGTCCGTACATTTTTGAAGAATGGCGGAGAAACGAACAAATTAGACTTAAAAGAAATGAAAACTATTGGGGAAAAGGAATCATTGCTTCTCAAGTTGCGTATCCTTCCCGATTAGTTTGGCGACCAATAAATGATAGAACAAGTGCTGTGAATGCGTTAAAGAATGCAGATATCGATTTTATGGTTATACCTCCACGAATGTTTGAAGAACTCTTAGATACGGTATCAACTCCATATTTAGCAAAGGCTGCTTATGATATACCAACCTATATGTATATTGGGTGGAATATGCAAAAACCTCAATTTCAAGACAAAAGAGTACGTCAAGCGTTTTCACATTTAGTTGACAAAAAAGAACTTATTTCAACGGTGATGTTAGGGTTTGCAAAACCAATTATAGGACCAATTTATGCAGGTCGCCCGGAATATGACACTACAATCCAACCTTATGATTATAATCCTAAAAAAGCGAAAAAACTTCTTGCACAAGCAGGTTGGACCGATTCGAATGGTGACGGGATAGTTGATAAAGTTATTAATGGGAAACGACAAGATTTAGCCTTTTCATTTTTGCTGAATTCTGGAAACGAAACCAGAGAAAATTTGATGCTCTTGTTAATTGAGGAAATGAGAAAAGTTGGCGTAAAAGCTGAAATCCAAAAATTAGAATGGGCGGTGTTTTTAGAAAACCTTCGTTCTCGTCAGTACGATGCATATATTGGTGGTTGGGTAAACGACAATGTTCCACCTGATTTATTCCAAATTTGGCATTCTTCTCAAGCATTGAATAAAGGTTCGAATTATGTTCATTTTATTAATCCCAGAGTTGATGAGTTAATTGAAAAAAATAGAATAGAATTCGACCCAGCTAAAAGAAGTGAATATATGTTTGAAGTACAGAAAATTTTGCACGAAGAACAACCATACACGTTCTTATGGCTTCAACAATACACTGCAGGTTATAACAGAAGTATACAAAATGTTCAGTTTTCTACAGTGAGACCGGGTTATTTTGTAAACCAATGGTGGGTTCCACCTGCAATACGACGATATAGTGATTTTCAGTAATATAGAAGGAAAAATTTTATGATGAAACGTAAACAACTACTGCTCTTGGTAGGGACAATAATACTTGCAGTTATGTTTAATTCTTGTACAGAAACCCTTACGCCAATCGATCCGGGTGGAGGAGGTGGTGGGGGCGGCAACACTCCTGCTGGATTTTCAGGTAGAATAGTCGATACAACAACTAACACTCCTATTGTTGGGGCTACAGTATGGTTGTTTGCAAAACCACAAAGTGAAGCTAAATTATCTACAATTCGTTCTCGCTCGAAAAGAATTAATTCTTTTATTATGGATGCAGAACCATTTGACCACAGATACAGTGGAACCGCATTACAAAAAGTAACAACTGATTCTTCAGGTCGATTTTTGCTCGATACTCTTCAATTTACGCAAGTGAACTATACTATTGCAGTAACTCATCCTAATTATACTTGGAAATATTATAGCGTTAAAGGCTCAAAATTATTAGGTGATATGTTTACAAAACCTGTAATTACTGTTCAAGCTGGTGCAGGACAAACATTTAATTGGAATATTGCTGACCAAGATTATGTAGTTTCGGGAACTATTAATCCTACTTCATTAACAATTGCAGCTGGAGTTCGTGTACGCGTTAACCCTGCTTCTGGAATTACATTCTTGAATGGTGGAACATTTACTGCTACATCTTCATCTGAATTAACCCCAATTCGAATTACAGTTAACAGCGATAATACCACTGATTTTATGGGGAATATTGCTGTTTTAACTTCTGCAGTTACATTAAACAATGTGCATATTTCAGGTGGTGGAGCTCAAAATTCGCCAACAATTACTTTCGATGAAGCAACTGGAAGTATTACCAGAACAATCATTACTAATTGTAACAACGGAGTAACTTTCCGTGGTTTAAAAGTGCCATTGTCGTTAAATTTTAGTGGAAATGTAATTCGTTATATTACCAATACAGCAATTACTGCGGTAAACTCTACAAATAATACCGTTGAAAATAGTGTTATCTACAATACTAACTTAGGCGTAAACCATTCTTCAAATTCTTCATTGGACTATATCAACTGCTACATTGAAGGAGCAACAAATGCTTATAGTGCAACTGGCGGTTCTTCTTCGTTAATATCGTGCGATGTAATAGCATTAAATGGTGCTGCATTGCTTCTAATGAACCAGGCGCAAGCTAGTATTGATTCTTGTGAATTAGTTGGTAAAGTTTCGTTAAATTCAAACGCTTCTGGGGTTCAAGTTGGATTTATTTCCGATTGTAATTTAATGGGAACCGATGCACAGTTTGTAGTACTTACAAGTTTGAGTTATTACTTTTTAGGGTGTTACTTTAATAGTTCAACCTCAGAAACACAAGCAAAATCAAAAATTCAAATTCCTTCTGGAAACGATATCAACAATCTTCAGATATTAGGAACTTTGTTTGCGAGAATACCCGGAGCAGGTTTAAAAACTTGGTAAGGTATTTTTCTCATCGTTAATAAAAAAAGCCCTCGAAAGAGGGCTTTTTTTGTATGGTTGGATTTTTAAAAGAAGTAATATTATTCTATAAATTTTGTTAATTCTTGTACTAAAGATCCATCAAAATTTAATTCGTCATAACTACCCATTACTGTTTCAAAAATCGCCCAAAAAACATAGTCTTTTACACCTTCATTTGATTCTCTATAATCACCAGAATACAGAGGACCAAAGAATTTTTCTGAATCATAAGGGTAGCCTAAAAAATAATGACTGTTATAACCTGTACTTGGTAGCCATGCAAATTTATTCCTTTTTTTATCGTAAAAATAGTTTGACAATGAAATTATAGATTTAGTTTCAAGGTCTATGTAATAACAATCAACACCAGAAAGGTATCTATATAATATTGCTTTCGATCTATCATAGCTCATTGAAACAATTTCAGCAGGTATCGTAAAAAAAGTACGATTAACTCTACAATTTGGGCTACCGTCTAAGTCATTACTTTGTGGGTTTTCACAACTAGTTAAAAGAAGGAATTAAAATGTGATTTTATAGAAGAAAAATTTTGATATCATAATTTTTCTCCTTATTTGTAACAACAAATTGTTTAGTGAATACATTAGTTTCATTAGTTATAGTTACAAAAATACATTCCGGTAGGGATACTTCGAGAATCTATTGAAACTCTATTTCCCACTTATTCATTAGTAGAAAAGAATTCAGTGCATATTGCCAGAGTGCCGGAGTGCTAATTGTTGTCAATGCCTCAGTTGTGGCATTTATACTGAAGGTAGAAGATCCGTTCATAATAACCTCAAAACGATAAATATAAAGAATGAATTTGTAAAATAGCAAAGAAAGACGAAAGCATTTTTTTGTGTGAAGTAGGCTAGAACAGCGTCTGAATTCTTATTTCCAATCGGATTATGGCAACTATCTATGTTAGGAATGTGGGATTCTTACATTCTTCTAAAGTTTAAAACACGATAAATTATTAAATAAACAAAACTTTGTTATTTTTTTTAAAGAATTAGCCCCCTCTCCCCAAAGGGGCGAGGGCTGGGGAGAGGGGGTGATTTCCCAAAACGAAAAGACGCCCAAATTGGGCGTCTCTACATTGATATGTACTGGCAAGAAGAATGATAGTTAGCGTTGGAATGGATCTTTTACTTCGCCAACAAATATAACTGCATTTCCGCCACGTACGCCTTCGTTCTTAGTTTTGAAGGTTATTTGTTTCTTTTCCATTGCAGTGAAACTACTTTCTAAATAGACTTTTCTTGCTTGAAGAATTGATTCACTTACAGACGATTGAACTTCTTCCTCTGTTTCAGTTGAAACTGGAGTTGGTTCTGGTTCTACTTTTTTGCCCTTCGTTTTTTTAGATTTTACTTCTGTTTTTTTTGCGGAAACAGTCTTTTTAACGATTTTTGATTGATCAAAAGCAGCAACGATTTCTATTTGTATTGATCTATTATCTTTTATTAACGATTTTGCTTCCGCTATTAAAGAAGAAAGGACTGAAGTTGGAGAAGCACTTTTACTTTCAAATCCGTTTACAGCCGATATAACAGAACCTTGAGTTAAAACTCCCACTTTGAAATTGTGATCTTTTTCATAGTATTTCCCTTGGTTTTCAACGAAAACTTCTTCTACTTGGTTTAAAACATTGTAGCTTCTAAAACGGAAGGTGTATGTTTCTCCAGCTTTTACCGTTTGTTGGTAATCGCCATTAACATCAGATTTTCCTTTACCTTTTTCTCCACCACTACTTGAGACCATATAGTCAACAGAAGCAGGATTTCCCGTAAATTTGTCGTAAATTTTTCCTTGTAAGACAACGGTACTTTGAGAGTATACAAAGAATGGTGCTATAAAAAACAAGCACAAAAGGGCAGTTTGTATCACGTTTTATCTCCTATTATAAATAAAAATTAATTTGGCTGTAAAAAAGAACGAATCCCGTTCTTGCAATCATCGGTCATTCTGGTTAATGCATTCATAGTGGTTGCGTATTGCAAACCAGATTCTAACGACATACCATGAAGTTGTGTTAGCATTTCCTTAGTCAACCGTAAAGACGAAGCACTAAAGTTCGTCATTTTATTTGCTAAATTTAGAACTTCTGCATCTAAGGTTTCATCGGTATAGACATACGAAACAAGTCCTATTTCGAAAGCCTCGTCTGCAGAAAGAATTTCTGCTGTCAACATCATTCGACGAGTTCTGGTGTCTCCAATTTTTCTCAACAAATACACCATTACAATGGCAGGAATAAATCCAATTTTTACTTCTGAATATCCAAATTTTGCTTTTTCTTTTGAAGCAACTACTATATCGCACACAGTAGCAAGTCCGCAACCACCAGCGATCGCAGCTCCGTGAACTTTGGCAATAACAGGTTTTGGACATTGATAAATTGCTGAAAACGCTTGTTCTAATTGTTTTGAGTCCTCAATGTTTTCTAATACATCTAATTGGGAAATTCTTTGAAGATATTCTAAATCTGCACCCGCACAAAAAGCAGATCCATTTCCTTGAAGAATAACTACACGAACGTCGTCATTTGTAGAAATATTCGTAAAGGTTTCAATCAATTCACCGACTATTTCGTTGTTGAGAGCGTTTCGCTTATCGGGTCTATTTAGAGTAACCGTTGCAATGAAATCTTGAATTTGTAGTTGTATATGTTGCATTGTTTAAATCTTTTGCAGTTGCTATAACAGCAATAAATAGAAAAAATAGTATCTTGTTCTTATGAATAAATTATTTCAAGTTGCAATTCCTACACCATCTAACCAATTATATAGTTATCTCTATTCAAAAAAAACTGAATTAGAGTCACTTGTAGGTTGTAGGGTGTTAGTTCCCTTTGGAAGTAGAATTGTAACAGGAATTGTCGTAGTAGAAACGTCCATTCCCAAAGAACCTTTGCAATTGAAAGAAATACTCGAAGTATTAGATGAATATCCAATTTTTCAAAGTACCTTATTACAACTTACGAAATGGATTTCAGAATATTATTTTTGTTCTTGGGGAGAAGTCTTAAAAGCTGCTCTTCCTCAAGGAATGTCTCCAGAAAGTTATGTGTCTGTTTCACTAACAGATATTGTAACAAATGAAGTGTTAGTACACCTTTCTAAAACTGCACCGAAACGTTTTGAGTTATTAGAATATATTTCTGAATCTACTTCGAAGATTTTAACTGTACATCAACTTCAAAAGAAGTTTGGAACTACAATTCAATATCAATTAGAAGCACTCGAACGAAATCAATTCATAACTTGTAACCAAGCAATTGATGAAGATATTTCGCCGAAAACCAAAAAGGCAGTAAGACTTTCCGATAAAGTTATATCTAAAGAATTCAATATCGAGTCTATTTCGCATCAATTAGATAAAGCGTCTTCAAAACAATCATTAGTTTTTTCGCACTTACTCCTTTTACATAATAACACACCAACGGGAATTGTGTTACTTTCTACTTTATTAAATGAACTTTCGTTGACAAATTCAGTTGTTGAATCTTTGGAAAAAAAGGGTTTTGTAACAGTTTTTGAACTTGAAATTAACAGAGCTTTAGAAAACAAATTAGACGAATATAGTTTACACAAACACAAAGAAGAGTTACTGTTATTAACTGATGAACAAGAACTTGCAACCAACAATATAATAGCTGCAATTGAAGAAAACAAACCAAAGAATATTCTACTTCACGGTATTACTGGTAGCGGTAAAACATTGGTCTATTTTAAATCAATTCGTACAGCTTTACAACTTGGCAAAACAGTACTTATTTTAGTTCCTGAAATTTCTTTGACTCCGCAGTTATTAGATCGGTTCACCACAGCTTTCCCGGGAAAAATTGCATTATTGCATAGTAAAATGTCAGAAGGTGAACGCTACGATTCGTTTCGTCAAATACGGAATAACAAAAAACCAATTGTGCTTGGAGTTCGGTCGGCACTATTTGCTCCATTAGAAAACATTGGTCTTATAATAGTAGACGAAGAACACGAACCTACGTACAAGCAGGAATCTCCAGCACCAAGGTATAATGCACGAGATGCAGCAATTTTTCGAGGTAAGTTAGAAAACGCCGTTGTTGTTTTGGGTTCTGCTACTCCTTCGTTAGAAAGTTATGCAAATGCTGTATACGGTAAATATTCGCTCCTAACTTTAAAGAACAGAGCTGATGGAGCGTATTTACCATCTATTGAAATTATAAATATGACCGAGCAATACCGATTAAAAAAGGTTCAAGGCTTATTTTCAGAATCACTTATTGCAGCAATTATTGACAGATTAGAAAAAAAAGAAGGCGTCATTCTTTTTCAAAATAGAAGAGGGTATTCTCCAATTATACAATGTCGTTCTTGTGGAAATGTTCACCATTGCATTCACTGTACAATACCATTAACCTATCATAAATTTACAAATTCATTGCGTTGCCACTACTGTGGATACACTACAAAAGCGGTTTCACGCTGTTCGGAATGTGAATCGGAAGAATTAATAGAATTGGGGGCTGGAACTGAAAAAATTGCTGAAATGCTTTTGGAACTTTTACCCAAAAAATACAATGCACAAATTTCACGAATGGATATCGATACAACTTCTCGAAAGGGTTCTCTAAGAAGGTTGCTGTATGAATTTAGTTCTGGAAAAACTGATATTCTACTTGGTACTCAAATGGTAGCAAAAGGCATAGACATAGAACGAGTAACCTTAGTTGGGGTAATTAATGCAGATTTATCTATGTTCCATCCCGATTTTAGAGCAACAGAACGTACCTATCAATTACTGACTCAAGTTGCAGGGCGGTCGGGCAGACACCATTCAAAACCAGGTGAAGTCATTGTTCAGACTTTTTCACCACACCACCCTGCTATTTCTGCGTTGGTTTCTCATAGTTCCGATTCATTTTTACAAAACGAGTTAGAAATTCGGCGGATGAGCAATTATCCTCCATTTTGTAGATTTATTCGGATAGAATTTTCTCATACTAATGAAATAGATGTAAAAAATTATTCTCAATTGTTTGTACAGATACTAAGAAAGAAACCAAACGAATTTTTTGAAATATTAGGTCCAACTATTCCTACTGTTCCTAAGTTAAAAGGGATGTTTCGGAGTATTATAGTAGTAAAAAATTCTAAACCATTAGATCCATCTGGTTGGTACTTCCGTTCATCGCTTACTTCTTCCTTAAATGAATTCCGAACTCACAAAGGAACTTCTACCGTTAAAATAGTAATAGATATTGACTCATATCAAGGCGTATAAAAAAAGGAAGGTTGCTCGTTTGAACAACCTTCCAATTATAAAATCTAATGTACCAATTGTTACTTTTGAATAATAACCAATTTTGAATCTGTTCCATATTTTGACGTTGTAACGACATAATATGCTCCATTAGGAATGTTAGAAGTTGAAACTTCTAAGTACTTTGTTTGCGGAGAAAATATTGGTATTGAAGCGATACTTTTCCCTGAAAGGTCCATAATCTGTACTATCGAAACTGAATTATTTTCAAAAGTAATAGTCATTGCAGAACGAACTGGATTCGGTGAAACTGAAAAAGTATTTGATATATTGTCTACAACAGAAGTTGGAGGATCGGATTCAGTTTCTGTTAATGAAATGATAATAGTATCCGACTTCTTTTTAGGATCAATTTCTACTATAAAGTCAATGGAGTTTAACCCGGGTATTGAAGCAGTGCCATTATAGGTTCCACCAGAAAGTCCCGTAATTCCCACTAATCCTTGATTGTTAGAAATTCCAAAACCAGCAGGTTTGTTTTGCTGATCGCTTAACATTATAATAACTCCAGGATCGGTAATTGTGGAAAGTGGTGTTTCGCCTGCTTTTAATCCAACTACTCTAGAAAGTAATCCAAAGAAAGATGCTACACCTGGTCGGGCTGTTCTAAGTGGAAAACGAATTGCTGAAGGTAAATCAACGCCACTAAAATATACAGGTACAACAGTAGCTTCTTCCCAAGTTTGCACTAACAAATCGTCTGTTTTAGAGTAAAATCCACCAACATGTGTTTTGGAATATGCAAAACCAGTTGTAGGAATTGCAACTATAGTATATTCACCCAATTCTAAATTATCTAAGGTCCAATGACCATCGGTTCCTACTACTGTAGCAAACTGAATATGTTGTCTTCTTCCAGCGGCTATTCCACCAGTAGGTGATCTGTATGCAGCGACAATACCCGGTTGTGGGTTGCCGTTTTCATCAAGCAATATTCCTCTAACAGAAACTGCTGGAGCAGGAATAGGCTTCATTGTAATGATATTTCCAGAACTATTGTCTGAAAATGGACCAACTAATCTACCCGATAATGGATTTGATGAACTATCTAAAAATGTAGGTAAAAAGCCGATTGCAGTTGCTTGAACAGAGTAAACACCTAATCTTGGTACGTTTGCAGTAAACACTCCTGCTATGTCTGTTTCAATATCTAATGTTTGACCAATTCCTGTTGTTGGCATGAATCGGACAGTTCCTTTAATTGGGTCGTTATTCAAAGTACTGCGGATTACACCTATAAACTGAATAGGAGTGGTATCTAAAACAGTATATACAAAATTAATAGCGACACTATCATTACAAACAATGTTTATATCTGGGCTTTGGAATGCAAATTCAGCATTATACCAATGTTCAACTCCATTTTCTTGAAGCAAGGAAACTTGGTATAACCCTTTGGGCAATAGTAAATTTATGGTGTCAGTACCTGATTTTGTAAAAGTAATATTTTCATCAGGTTGAATATTCTCGTCAACTTTTAATGCAGTAATAGTACTAAGACCACCAAGAGAGTTTACAACATTTACTTTTAAAAGTCCACACGCTACATTATACTCTGGTGGAGAAGTACAATCTACTTTTCGAACAGTATATGTAAGGTTAGCTTCTACTGATGGGTTATATTCTGAACGTACAACAACACTTACATTTGAAACGGCTGCGGCTGTAGGATTTGGTGTCCAAAGAATAGTACCAAGAACAGGGTCAATACTCATACCGTTGGGACCACCTAACAGCGAATAAGTTAAAGCACCTATTCCAGTGTAACTTGTAAGTATTTTATGTTGATATACTCTTGAAATACAAGCTGAGTCAGGAGGAACTGAAGTGATTTTAAGTGAGTCTGGTTCGAATACTACTGTTTGAAAAGCCGTAGGAGAACTTAACACATTTTTAGAAAGTGTTCTAACTCTAAATGTATATGTGCCGTCAAAAATTCTTTTTCCAAAAAGAGTTCTATACTGTTTGGTAAATAAGATTTGTTTATTCAAACGGACAATGGTATCAATTGGAATCATTTGAGCAGAATCTGCAGAAGTTCCTTTTATTACATAAACAATACAACGTTGTGTGGCAGAATCAGAATTTTCTAATTGGAATGATATTGATATCCCTTTTGCTGTATCTAATACTTTCGTTGCTGTAAACAACTTTGGAACAGCAGGTAAGGATGCAAAGTAAAACGGAGAACGAGGTCCAAATGTATCTGCTTTTGCAATTACAAAAAAAGTATACCTATTTCCACCAATAAGTGTCGAAGTAGTAAACTTTTGCAAAATATCAGTTGTGTCTCTGGAAACTGAATCTACAAGTGCAAAGTTAGAAAATAGAGTTGTAGAATCACTTGCTCTGTATATATAAAATTTACGAGTAATCAATTTTTCTTGTTCGAAATTCCATTCTAACGATATAGATGTAGGAGGTTGATTAATAATACCAGACAAAGTTTTAACAGTATCAACTGTAAACTTAGTAGTAAATGTATCTATAACTCCGTAAACTACCTTAGAAGGCGTTACGACAAAAGATCTGAAATAATATGTTCTTTTAGGAGTAAGATTTTGGAGTGTTTTAGTATATGATCCGTAACTTCCACTTACTCTTACTGTATCAGAATTGGAAATTAAAGGTGCATTATTTGTAAATGAAAATGCGAATCCACGATGCAGAATAGTATCTTTTTCACCATTATTAATAGAACCTGAAACATTTGCAGATACTCTTTGAATGTTTGATGAAGAATTTGTAACGGCATTTACTGGCAAAATACTTAAATATGAAGCGAATAGATTGGAATTACTATTTTGAAGAAGTGTGTATGGTTGTCCTGATAATTGTTCCTTTAATACATAACCTGAAAATTCGTCTGAAAAGGCTAAAAACTCTACTCTAGAATTTGTTCCAGCAATACTATTGAAGAAAGAACTTTCTGCATAACCATAAACAATTGGTCTACCTTGTATAGCTCTTTTATTAGAGGAGTTATACGTTGCTATAAAAAATTCATTCGTTTTTTCAACATTTTGAAGTATGTACACACTATCAGTTGGATCTAAATCTAAGATTGTATCATTTGTTTGACCAGCAACAATTAAGTCACCATTTGGAATAAAATCAAAATTATGGAACACAGTATTGGTATTTGGAGAACCTAAACGAAAACTACGAACAAAATTACCCGTACTTTTTGAGTACCAAGCGATATATGATGTAGTTGATTGAAGATAAGGAGACAATATGTCCGTATTGGCACTTGGATCAAAGTCAGTACTTGATTGTAAGTTTCCAGTAATTGCAAACAAAGGATTACCTGTAGCTTTTTGAACAGAAATCGCTCTAATATCTGCAAATTCTTCTATGTTTGAAGGGTCAATAACATTAGAAAACTGTAGCGACAAGGCTTGGTTATATTTTGCTAAAAACCCAGAAGTTCTATCTCCACCAACAACCTTAATATTTTTAGAAGAACTATCTTGAGTAAAAGCAGCAACACCTCGCATAATTGCAGAAAGATAAAGATTTCCATCGTTATCAGAAGCAGCATTAACATTCATTATGTTTGAATTAACGGTATCAATTATGCTTCTTGAACGAATAAATACACCATTGGAATTATACTTAGCAATGACTATATCAGAAGAAGAATACGGAGTATATTGTTGGGGTGAACCTAATGGATTTAATTCTACAGTATTACTAACCAAAGAAGTAACGAACAATTCATCGTTTGGTGCTAAAGAAATATCTTTTAAATTTAGAATTGTATTCTCATTATACTGTTCAAATTCTATATTAAATATGGTATTTCCACTTTGGTCTAATTTTAAAACATTGTGAGAATTGTCCACAGTATACCCAATTGAGTCTTTCAGAACATTTTGTGGTTCAATTGGAGAATAGGCTCTTTCATACGCAAGGTAGACACTTCCTGAAGAAGAAATTTCTAAATCTATAACATGTAAACCAACTTCTCCATAATTGTTAAGATCTTTGATTTGTTTCACCCAAAGTAAAGAATCAGCAGAATTATATTTTACTACAAATAATTCTTGATGAACGGCAGTAGTATTTACTGAATTTGATAGTAAAGAAAAATCTGTAACTCCAGAAAAAATTCCTGCAATATATTTATTTCCATTATGGTCAATTCTATTTTTTGACTTTGTAACAAAATCTGTTGATTGAAATTGTTTTGCTTTCGTGTAATAAAGCTGTTGTGAAAAAACAGCAGTTGAAACAAGAAAGAAGAAGAGGTAAGATAATATTTGCATAGTACTTTTAAATTGTTTTGGTATTCGAGTAAGCTACGAATTTACCTTGTTATTATTGATATATTTTGAGTGTCTTCTTTGAAAATACGTATAAACCCTTAGAAAATAATTCTTTTACCATATTAGTTTATTAAATGCTTTTTTCGCAATTTCGAAAGCATCTGTATTTGTTGGGGCAACTACCGTTAAGTGTCCCATTTTTCTACCTTTTCGGGAATCTTTCTTTCCATAAAAGTGCAAAGTAACATTTTGTTCTTTCAATAACTCTACAACACTATCTGGTAACCCACTACCATTTCGAGTAGCCAATATATTCACCATTGCTGCTCCACCACAACGTAATTCTGGTGAACCTAACGGTAGATTTAAAATTGCCCGTAACGTATTTTCAAATTGCGAAGTGTAACAAGCCTCAATTGTATAATGACCTGAATTATGGGGGCGTGGTGCAATTTCATTAAATAAAATAGTACCATCGGAACAAAGAAACATTTCAATTCCGAATATACCGACACCATCGATACTTTCAACACATTTTTTAGCGATTTCCTTGGCTCTTTCTTGAAGTTCTGTTGAAATTCTTGCTGGGGCAATAACTGCAACACAAATATGATTTTCTTGAATTGTTTCAACACAAGGATAAACAGCAGTTTCTCCCCGTTTATTTCGAGCAACCATTACTGCAAGTTCTTTTTCGAAATTGATAAATCGTTCTGCCAATAAAGCCCTTGGTTCTTCAGTTTCTACAAATGCTTTCCAAGCATTTTCTATATCTGAAATATTTCTAATTGTCCTATTTCCATATCCATCGTACCCTAAGGTTCTCGTTTTCAGCAAAAATGGGTAACCATTTTTTTTACCAAACTGAATGGCTTCTTCAATTGAATCAATTTTATCAAATATTGGTGTTTTAATTTCTGCAGCAGAAATTGTTAGCTTTTGAATATATTTATCTTGAATTTTTTCAATAGTTTCTGGTCGTGGGAATATCAATCTTTTTTCTGCTATACTATATAATATAGCAGGGTCTATAAATTCATTCTCTAATGTTACAACATCACAAACTTTTACAAAAGAATCTATTTCTTCTTTTGTTGACCAACCATTTGAGAATTCATATTGAGCAAAAACACCTGCCGGTGAATGTTTACCATTTTCTATAGTAGCTATGTTCATTCCCATTTTTAAGGCTTCTAGACCTAACATTTTTGCTAATTGACCCCCACCAAGAATTCCAATGGTTGTTGTATTTGATGGGTTATATATAGATGGTATCATTGGTTGGTTCAAAAAAATATTGAGAAAAAATATAGTGTATAAATAAAAAATGTCGTATTTTACGTCATTACAAACAAGTCTGTATCACCATCTAAGAAGAGTAACCACTTATGAGAAACTATCGTTACTTATTTATATTGTCAATTGTAGTTGGTTTCTTTACAAAAGATGCTAACGCTCAATGTCTATTACAACCGTTATCGCTTGAGACTAAAATAATAGAATCTTCTATAATTATAGAAGGTAAAATTATAAGCAAAGAGTCGTTTTGGGTTGAAAACCCAAGACGCATAGTAACTAAAAATACTATTCTTGTTTATAAATCCTTTAAAGGACCGAACCTCGAGAAGGTCTCTTTTATTTCTGAAGGTGGAAAGGTTGGAGATGAAATTCATGTTACTGAACCAAATATTTCTGTATTGACAAATGATATTGGAATGTTTTTCCTTACTCCAGATAAAATGGATAAGGATATGCTCGTTTCTTTTGGAAGTCCTCACGGTTTCTATCAGTACGACCAAGTAAATGGAACTGCGTCTGCACCTTTTGCTCTTTTATCGAATGTAAAAACTCAATTGTATACTCCAATTGTTAACAAAACTAAACAGCAATATCAAGATAGAATGAATTTCGAATTGAAGGCTGTTTCTAAAAAAGAAGTTTCACAAATGTCAGGTGTGAATGTAAATTCTTTTGAACCTTCTTCCATTACTGCTGGAACTGGCGATGAGTTACGAATACTTGGCTCAGGTTTTGGAACTACTGGCACATTAGCCTTTCGCGACCCAGACAATGGAGGCTCGAATTTCGCAAACGTACATCCTTCTAATATAAAAAGTTGGTCTCCTTCTCAAATTGTTGTTCGAGTTCCTTCAAAAGCTGGAACCGGCACAGTGTCGATTAACTCCGTTCAGTCTACTATTCCCGTTGAAATAATTTATAATACAACTGAAATTCCTGCTCAAACTAATCAGAATGGTACTTTTAATGCTGAACTTTTACATATTTTGTCAAGTAACAAAGTAGGCGGCATAACGTATTCTCCTTCTACTTCCTTTAAAAACGATACAGCAGCTTATACTTGTTTTTTACGATCTATGGAAACATGGCGTTGTGGAACAAATATTAACTTCACAATTGCTCCAAATGCGACCACTCAAACTGTAGCTGTACGTGATGGAATTAATATTGCAATGTTCGACGATACACAACCATTACCTAATGGTGTATTGGGCGTTACACAGTCATACTATTCTTTTTGCCAAGAAACAGCGGTGGTATTTTTAGCTGAAGTAGATTTTCGCTTTGACAATACTCCTTCTGGTGGATGGAATTTTGGACCAAACCCCACTAATGGTGGAAAAATTGATTTTCAATCAGTAGTTACGCACGAAATGGGACACGCTCATCAATTAGGTCACGTAAATGATAACAAAAAAGTAATGAATTGGAGTATTGCTCCAAATACTGATCTCCGAATTTTAAATTTTCCTTCTGATGTAGGTGGTGGAACAAGGGTTTTAACCAGAAGCGCCGGAAAATCTTGTAGTGTTTCTGATACTTTCGAGATTTTAAGAAAAATTCCTACAGACGGTTGCCAATTAAAATTACCAGTTGCAGATTTTAGAGGTGATAAAACCTCTGGATGTGCTCCACTTACCGTTGAATTTACAGATTTAAGCAAGAACACACCATTAACATATCAATGGGATTTTAATGACGATGGAATAATCGACGCAACAACAGTTCAACCAACGTATACGTTTCTAACTCCAGGTAATTATACTGTCAAATTGACCGTTACGAATGCCTTTGGTGCTAATGTCGGAACAAAAACTGCATACATTACTGCAAACCAAGGCGTAACAGCTTCTGTTTTAAAAGACACAGCAATTTGTGCTGGAGATTCTTTGTTTCTCTATGCAATTCCCGAAGGAACTGCAACTGTAACTTGGTCTGCTCCTATTGGCGTTCCAGATAGAAACAAGGAAAGAATTGCTTTAAAACCTATTTCAACCACTCTTTATACCGTAAATATTAACGGTAATGGTTGCATTCAAACATTTACAATGAATGTTAAAGTAGATTCTAAACCTACAAAACCAGTTGTTACAGTTATTGGAACAACACAACTTCGTTCAACTGGTACATTGCCTAAACGATATTATTGGTATATTGATGGGTCACTTACTCAAGAGTTTACATCTTCTACTATAACTCCAACAGTATCAGGTGAATATCGCTCACAATGGGAAAGCCAAGCCGGGTGTTTGTCAGATTTGTCAGATCCATTTATGTTTACACCTCCCCCTGTATCTGTTCTCGATTTAAACTTAAATCAGGCATTTTCTGTAATTCCTAACCCTGCAGAAACTAATGTCTCGATTAAGTCTGCCCAAGAACAAATACTCTCTATTGAATTACTTTCTTCTACTGGGCATTCAATACAAAACGAAGTATTTGGTGGCTTTACCTACAACACAAATTCAGCAACATTTTCAGTTCGTTCACTTGCAAACGGCTTGTATTTTGTTAAAGTAACAACGCCGAGTTCTGTTAAAATAGTACAATTCATAAAACAGTAGTTCTGTGGATAACTCGACAAAAAAAGGATTTCCAAAAGTAATTTGGAGATTCTTTTTTGTTTTAACAGTTAATCTGGAACAAGAATTTTACATTCTACTCTGTGTATAAGGTTTAGATTTATGGGGAAAACAAGTCCCTTATCGTTGAAAAAACTGTGTAAAACTGGTTGATAATGTGTTGATAACCCTGTTTTGTGGATAAATGGGGGCTTATCCACATATTTATCCACATTTCATACACATCGATGTTGTTTCAAAACATCCCAAAAATCCTTCAGAAAAAATGTTATCCACATATCCACAGTGCTTATTATTCTTATTATCTTTAAGCATAGCAAGACAAGTCAATAATAAGAGGAGCGACTATTTATTTTTCTATAGTATCAAAACGACAATATGGTTGAAGAACATCAGGAACTTTTATCGTTCCATTTTCTTGTTGATAATGTTCTAACAAGGCTACCATAATTCTTGAAGTAGCCAAACCAGAACCATTTAAAGTATGTAGATACGACGGTTTCGTATTTGGGCTTTCTTTATACTTTATATTGGCTCTACGAGCTTGAAAGTCAACGAAATTTGAACAAGAAGAGACTTCGAGCCATTTTTGTTCACATGGCGACCAAACCTCAATGTCGTAGGTTTTAGCGCTTGAAAAGCTGGTATCTCCTGAACATAATAATATTACTCTATACGGTAATTTTAAAGCAATAAGTAATTGTTCTACTGATTGGACCATTTGTTCTAATTCTGAATACGAATCTTCAGGTTTTGAAAAATGAACTAATTCAACTTTATTAAATTGATGAACCCGCAAAAAACCTCTTGTGTCTTTTCCATAACTTCCGGCTTCTCTACGAAAACAGGCAGAAAACCCAGTAAACTTTATTGGTAATTCTGAAACTTGAAGTATTTCACTTCTATAAAAATTTGTGATTGGAACTTCTGCTGTTGGAATCAGATACAGATTATCTTCGGTACAATGGTACATATCTTCTTCCATTTTAGGAATTTGACCTGTAGCTCTCATTGAATCTTCATTAACAATAAATGGAGTGTAAATTTCTTTATACCCGTTCACTGAAATGTGTGTGTCAAGGAAAAAATTCCACATTGCTCTTTCTAAAGTTGCACCTTTCCCAATATAATATCCAAATCCACTTCCAGAAACTTTAGCACCACGCTCAAAATCTAAAATTGCGAGTTCTTTTGCAATTTCGAGATGGTCTTTTCTAAATCCTTTTTCTATACATTCACCATTTTTCCTGATTTCTATATTGTCATCGGCTGTATACCCAGTAGGAACAGAGGAATCGAGCATATTTGGAATATACAATACTAATGCCTCTAATTCTTTTTCTATAGTATCTAACTTTTCATCTAAAATTTTGATAGTATCAGATACAGTTTTCATTGAATTTATTAAATCTTTGGCATCTTGATTGTTTTTTTTAAGAACTGCAATTTCTTGAGAAACAGTATTACGAATACCTTTGAGTGATTCTACTTCTTGTATGATAGAACGGCGTTCTACATCTAATTGTTCGAATTGATCAATAGTTACTTTTTCGTTTTTTCTTTTAATATTTAATCGAACTTCTTCGATGTTTTCGCGAATAAACTTGATATCAAGCATAAGAAGAATTGAGAGAATTGTAAAACAATATGTATTTTTGTAGACTTGTAAAGTCGTATCAACCTTTATTTACGTTTTGTTTTAACAATATTGTATGACCTTAATACCCTCACATCAAAAAAAAACAGAGCAACTAAAGTCTAAAATCTTTTATATAATCAATAGGTTTAAATATACAACTGGGTTTCTAGCATTTAGTGTTATTATTGTCTTTTTTGTATTCTATAAATATGGGCTACTACAAAGGTTTATTCTTGAACAAAAAAATGAGGTCGTTGAACAAGAAATAATCAACGCGAAAAGAGTAGAGGATTCTCTACGGTGGTATATTAAAATTTTGACCTACGATACTTTAGAAATTGAAAAAATTGCACGTGAACAATATGGAATGATTCGCCCTAACGAAGAAGTAATTTATGTTAAGGTAAACGAAGATATTCAAGACTCTCTTACATTTAAGGAATAATAGCAACTATTTACAATCGTCTTTTGTTTCACTTTTTTATAAGCCTTTTTCCTGAAATCAATTTTTTGATTCCAAACCACCTTTTATTCTATTAGAAATCAATGGAAAGATATTTTCATTACACCGATTTATTTGAATCTCGTCATAATGGACCAGATGAACCTGAAGTACAATCTATGCTTGAAACTATTGGAGTTTCTAACTTAGATCAACTAATAAACGAGACAGTTCCTCCGCATATTCGTTTACATTCTGATTTACAACTTTCCGATGCTCTTTCGGAAATGGAGTTTTTAACGGAATTAAAAGGAATTGCTTCGAAAAATAAACTCTTTAAAACTTATATTGGTATGGGGTACTATGATTGTATTACTCCTCCGGTTATATTGCGAAATATGTTGGAAAACCCAGGTTGGTATACTCAATATACTCCTTATCAAGCTGAAATAGCTCAAGGTAGATTAGAGTCGTTGTTGAATTTTCAAACAATGATTTGTGATTTAACAGGATTCGAATTAGCAAATGCTTCACTTTTAGACGAAGCTACTGCAGCCGGAGAAGCAGTTGCACTTATGTATGCTTCAAGAAAAAATAAAGAAGCTCATACCCTGTTCGTTTCAGAAACAGTTTTCCCTCAAACTATTGATGTTTTAAAAACAAGATGCGAACCTTTAGGTATTTTGATTGAAATTGGGAATGTAAATACAACAGAATTTTCCGACATAATTTTTGGCGTTATTGTTCAATACCCAAATAGTCTTGGATCAATTGAATCGTATAAAATAGTTTCTGAAAAAGCTCATTCCGTAGGTGCATTAATTACATTTTGTTGCGATTTGTTATCATTAGTTTTGTTGACACCTCCGTCGGAATTAGGTGCGGACATAGCAGTTGGTTCAGCTCAACGTTTTGGGGTACCATTGGGTTACGGCGGACCACACGCAGCATTTTTTGCTACAAAAGATGAATTTAAGCGTTTAATTCCAGGCAGAATTATTGGTGTTTCTATAGATTCTCACGGTAACCAAGCTTTACGAATGGCTCTTCAAACGAGAGAACAGCATATTAAACGCGATAAAGCTACTTCAAATATTTGTACGGCTCAAGCCTTGCTTGCAAATATAGCGGCAATGTATGCAGTATATCATGGACCAAAAGGTTTAAAAGCAATTGCTACTCGGGTAAATACTATTACAAATGTGGTTGCAAATTCCCTATTAACTTTAGGATATTCACTTGTTTCAAAATCATTCTTTGATACAATTGTCTTAAAAGTGTCTTCAGAAGAACAGGCTTCAATTAAAAATGTTGCTCTTGTAAATTCTGTTAATTTCCGATATATTGGGAATGATGCTGTAGGTATATCTTTCGATGAGACAGTATCAATTGAAGATATGGAATTGGTTCTTTCAATTTTTGCGAAAGTAAAAAATGTTTCCGCTCCAGATTTACGGTTGGTGAATGTTTCTACTTTTTCTCCTTCAATTCCAACTGAAAACTTGCGATTAGATGAGGTTTTGACACACCCTCACTTTACCACATATCACTCAGAAACTGAAATGATGCGTTATTTGAAGTATCTTGAAAATAAAGATCTTTCATTGGTTCATTCTATGATAGCATTAGGTTCGTGCACTATGAAATTAAATGCTGCTACCGAAATGATACCCGTAACTTGGAAAGAATTTGGTTCATTACATCCATTTGTTCCTATTGACCAAGCAGAAGGTTATAAAGAAGTTTTCATTAATCTTGAAAAAGCACTTTGTGAAATTACTGGTTTTGATGCTGTTTCTTTGCAACCGAATGCAGGTGCTCAAGGTGAATATACTGGATTGTTAGTAATTCGTAAATATCATCATTCTCGAGGTGATTTTCATAGAAATATTGCTTTAATTCCTTCTTCTGCTCACGGTACAAACCCTGCAAGTGCAGTAATGGCTGGAATGAAGGTTGTTGTTACAAAAACAGACGAAAATGGTAATATTGATGTAGAAGATTTGCGTGCAAAAGCAATTTTGTATAAAGATACATTATCTGCTTTAATGGTTACATACCCATCTACACACGGAGTGTTTGAAGAAACTATTATGGATATTTGTGCCTTAATCCACGAAAATGGTGGTAGGGTTTATATGGATGGTGCTAATATGAATGCTCAAGTAGGCTTAACAAGTCCTCGCAGAATTGGTGCGGACGTTTGCCACTTGAATCTTCATAAAACGTTCTGTATTCCTCATGGTGGTGGTGGACCTGGAATGGGACCAATTGGTGTTGTTTCAGATTTAGCTCCATTTTTACCAGGTCATTCAGTTGTACCGATGAATATTGAACAACCTATATCTGCTGTCTCTGCTGCTCCTTGGGGGTCAGCCTCTATATTGCTTATATCTTGGGCTTATATCAGGCTGATGGGCTCTAAAGGGCTTACAAACGCAACAAAAATTGCAATTCTAAATGCAAATTATATCAAAGAACGTTTACAGCCATATTATCCTGCTCTTTACAAAGGTTCGAAAAATAGAGTTGCTCACGAATTGATCATTGATTTACGTATGTTTAAACAATATGGTATTGAAGTTGAAGACATTGCTAAACGATTAATTGATTATGGTTTCCACGCTCCAACAGTATCGTTTCCTGTTCCGGGAACAATGATGATTGAACCTACGGAAAGTGAGCCTAAAACAGAAATAGATCGCTTTTGTGATGCTATGATTAGTATCCGTGTGGAAATAGATGAAGTGATTTCTGGTATTGCAGACGCTATAGATAATGTGTTAAAAAATGCTCCTCATACTGCACATTCAGTTGTTGACGATGAGTGGAATCATACATATTCTCGTCAAAAAGCAGCATATCCAATGCCATATTTAAAACATCATAAGTTCTGGCCCTCTGTCGGTAGAGTTAACAATACCCACGGTGACAGAAAACTTATTTGTACCTGTCCTGACATTTCTGAATACGAAGAATAGTTCGTTGATGTAAACAAGTGAATTTTAAAGTAAAAAAGGCGGTCAGTTGACCGCCTTTTTTATTGGGCTATTGCAAATTTATTCAACGATTTTGGTAAGGTTTCATAGTCTGGGTGATCGCCAATGTGTTTGAAATTGTGTGTCCAAACTATTGAATTACCTTCAACATAAAACATTCCCGGCATTACCAATGGGTCGCCGATTGGTTTCCCTACAAAATTTCCTTTTCCCATTGCTCGAAAGCTACAAGCTACAACCGACGGACTAAGTAATTCGCTAAAACTTCCACGTTCAACTCCAAATTCACTATAGAAAGTTTTTGAAGGGTCGGAAATTGCAGGAGCTTCTTCCCAAAATTTTTTGAAAAAAGTATTTCCTTCTTCAACTGTTCCTTGGTGTATAAAGACTACTTCTGGAAAAGAATCAACAGTTTTTGATGCTTTTTTTAAGTCCTTTATGTTTTCTCTACAAAAGATACAACCAAAATGCCGTAAAAAAACGACAAATTTAGGCTTTTGAATAAATTCCCCAAATGTAATTCCTTGTGAAAAATTTCTACCATTTATGGGTGTCGAAAGTATGTTTTCAGAAATAGTTTTCAAATTATTCTTCTAAAAGTTGTACAAAGTTTTGTTCCGATAGAATTGACAATTGCAGTTCTTGAGCTTTTGTAGCTTTGCTTCCGGGAGATTGACCAACAACTACATACGAGGTTTTTTTACTAACGGACGAAACCATTTTGCCGCCACGTTTTTCTATCTCGAGTTCTGCTTCTTTTCGTGAAAAAGCAGTTAACTCTCCTGTAATAACAAAGGTTTTTCCAATGAAGTTCTGCGATAGTTCGGAAACGTCTTGTACTTCTTCCTCGAATTGTAGCCCAGCCTCCTTTAACCGTTCAACGGTAGTGCGGTTGTGGTCTTCTTGAAAAAAATCTAGCACCGATTGTGCAATCCGTTCACCGACTTCATTGACCGCTTGGATTTCTTCTTTTGTGGCTTGTTCTAAGGCTTCAATTGTTTTGAAATGTTTTGCTAATACTTTTGCAACTCCTTCGCCGACAAACCGAATTCCTAAAGAAAACAACACTTTTGAAAAGGGTCTCAATTTACTTTCTTTAATTCCTAAGAATAGATTGTCTACTTTTTTATTTCCCCATTTATCTAAAGTTTCTAACTGTTCACTATGTTCTGTAAGCGTATAAATATCGGCTATTGTTTTTAACAAACCAATTGAATGTAATTGCTCTACTATTTTCTCACCTAAACCTTCGATATTCATTGCATCTCGAGAAGCAAAATGTTGTATTTTCCGAACAATTTGCCAAGTGCAATCAGATGCAACACAGTAATAATTGGCTTCACCTTCTGGTCGGACAATATGTGTTTTTTGTTCACAAGGGCAATTTTTAGGGAATACAAATGCTACTTGAAGATCAGTTCTGTTTTTTAAAACAACAGAAGAAACTTTTGGAATGACATCTCCACCTTTTTCAATGACAACAGTATCACCAATACGAATATCTCGTTCCAAAATAAAATCTTCGTTGTGAAGTGTAGCCCTGCTGATAGTACTCCCCGCTAATAAAACTGGTACTAATTCTGCAACTGGAGTTACTACGCCAGTTCTTCCAACTTGAAATGTAATATCTTTTAAAAGTGTCGTTACTTTTTCAGCTTCGTATTTATAGGCAATTGCCCAACGTGGAGAACGAGCCACAAACCCTAAGATATCTTGATGGGCTATTGAATTTACTTTAATAACAATTCCATCGATATTAAAAGGTAAATCTGAACGGTGCTTGCCCCAATATTGAATAAAAGAATAAACTTCTTGAACAGTTGAACATTTTTTTGTAGAATTATGCGTTGGAAACCCAATTGAGTGTAAGGTTTTTAGATTTTCGTAATGACTTTCTAATCGAATATCATTTGAGTAGAGGCTGTAACAAACAACCTTGACTGGGCGTTTTGCCACATTTTTGGGATCTAATTGTTTTAAAGTTCCAGCAGTAGTGTTTCGAGGGTTAGCATATAATTTTTCTCCAGCTGCTTCACGTTCTGCATTTAACAGAAGAAAATCTTCGTTCAACATATATGCTTCGCCACGTACTGTAAAATTTTTTAATGTTCCTGAAACCTCAAGCGGAATTTCTCGAACAGTTTTTATATTATGGGTTATTATGTCGCCAGTTTCTCCATCCCCTCTGGTTGCCGCATATTCTAAAATTCCATTAGTATACTGTAGCGATACCGCAACACCGTCGAATTTCAATTCTGCTACGTAAGAATACGGAACTCCATCTAAACCTTGGGAAACTCTGCGGTCGAATTCTAACATATCTGCTTCTGAATAGGTGTTCCCAAGTGAAAGCATCGGAACGCTATGAACTATTTGTTCAAATCCATCAATGGGTTCACCACCTACTCGTAAAGTGGGCGATGTAGGGCTTTGAAGTTTGGGAAATTGTTTTTCTAACTGTTGTAATTCTAAAAAAAGTGCATCGTATTGAAGGTCACTTATTATTGATTCAGCGTTACTATAATAGGCAGTATCGTAGCTGCGAAGTAAATCGGATAATTCTTCGATACGTTTTTTTTCAGACGAGAATAAAGAATTTTGTTCCATACATAGATTCTGAGTTTTTATTTTTAGTTCAACGATACTGTAGGAACAGTGTACCGTAAATCGTTATGAAAGGTTAAAGAGTGAATTTCGTACGTACTAAAAATGGTCAAAGGTAATTGTTCTACTATTTCTACAACAGCATCAACCGAGCTTCCCGAAAAAACTGCCCACAAAGTTGTTCTGTTATCCTTAAGCGTATACGATAGTAATTTCCCTTCTAAGAACAATTTCGCTACTTGTAGCCGTTGAAGTGGTAATAATTCAAAAAATTTCATTGTTGGTACTTCAGGGTATTGAAATACAACCATATATTGCTGTGTTTTGCTCATTGTCTGTACCTTGTGATGTTATAATACTTTCGTTTAGTAATATCAAATAACGAACCAAAGTGTAAAAAAGTTCTATTACTGACAATTTGACTTCTTCTCTGTCGAATTGTTACTGTCAATAGTTCTAAAGCTTTTCTTAGAATAGTGAACTTACTTCTTTCACAAAAATAAATATTCCCAACGATAGTACAATTCCTATAAAGAGTTTTGATAGTTTTGAATTGTCTATTCTCGATTTTACTGCTATTCCTAAAAACACACCCAGAAATGAACCAGATAAAAACAAGAGAACAAAGAGAACATCTATTGAAAACGATTGAAATATATCGCCTACTATACCAACGAGTGAGTTTAACAGCAACAACGCAGTTGAGGTGCCGATTGCAATTTTGATTGGTTGGCGGTCGAATATTACAAAATATGGCGTCGTAAGAAACCCTCCACCAACACCGAAAATTCCAACAATTCCACCTAAAAATAATCCAAATAGGATTGTTCGAAGTATATTGGGTTTTGGTACTTCTTCTGAATTGTTTTCCTTTCTGTTATACATCATATATACAGTTGTAAATAACAAAAAGGAAAATAATAACATCAATATCGTATCACGTGAAATGCTTATTGATGCTGTGGAAAATAACACTGACGGTATATTAGGTGCGAGAAAGGTTCTGACCAAAAAAACGCTACAAAAGGAAGTCAGACCCAACGAAAAAACGCTTTTCCATTGGATCTGTTTTACTTTTTGTGCGTGAATGGTACTTATCGATGCATTAGCACCAATGAATATCATTGAATAACTCGTAGCACCATACTGCGAATATCCAAATATATACACCAATATTGGTACGGTTATAATTCCACCACCAGCACCAAAGAGACCTACGACAAATCCTGAAACAGAACTTATTAATGGAATAGTAATATAGGATATGTCCATTACCGTAGAGCTGATTCTAACGCCGTTCGGGCGTCTGTTTTGTTGTCTCGATATTTAATAATAATTGGAGCTGAAATGGAAAGTCCATTTTGTTTAGCAAATTCGTTTGATAAGGAACGTGAACCCGGAATTACAACTGCACCTTCAGGAATAGTCAAGGGTGCTTCTGCTGTGCCTCGGTATATAACTTCATTGATTATATCGTAAACCGGAGTAGAAGCAGTGAGAATAACTCCAGAACCTAAAACTGCACGTTTTTTAACACGAACGCCTTCGTAAATTCCACAATTCCCACCAATCAGAACATCGTCTTCAATTATTACCGGTGATGCTCCGGCGGGTTCTAATACTCCTCCAATTTGCGATGCTGCGCTCAAGTGAACATTCTTTCCAATTTGAGCACACGTTCCAACGAGTGCGTGAGAATCGATCATTGTTCCTTCATCGACATACGAACCAATGTTAATATACATTGGAGGCATACAAATAACGCCTTTTGCAACATAACAACCAGTTCGAATTGAAGAACCACCGGGAACTAAGCGAACTCCATCGGCAAGGGTGAGTGGCTTTACAGGTATGGTGTGTTTGTCGAAAAAAGGAAAACCTTCTATTCCCATATCGGTCATTTTTCCTGCACGAAACAACAGCAATATTGCTCGTTTTACCCACGTATTTACTACCCAATCACCTGTTTCAGTAGGACTTGCCGAGCGGATTGTTCCGTTGTTTAAACCATCTAAAAACGCTGAAAGTAAGGATATGTTCTCTACGGTTGATAAATCTGCAGAAGTTGAATGTAACGGCTCTAAGGCATTTTGAAGTTCTAAAGAAGTCATAGAATCTACTTGTTTTTTTGGTACTAATCGTATTTTTTATAGACAAATATACCTTTTAATACCGAATAAAGGTCAACTCCTTCTGCAAACATATCAAAATACGGAATTACAATTTCCTTTTCACCAGTGTAAAAAACAACAATAGGTGTATGTTTAATAGGATAATTACCAAACACTCCACCTTTTAGATTTATAGGAGGATTTGGATCAACTTCTTCAACTATATCGAAATAGTATGCATCTGCTTTGAGAACTGATTTGAGATCTTGAAGACGCATTTTTTGCGATACAATACCACTACCTGCACGTAGTATTGCAACTATAGGATACTTCTTTTTATGATTTTCATTGATTTTTGAAACACTTTGTTCGATTTCTTTTTAACAATCTTTACAAGTATACCAAGTATATAATACGTAAACAGTATTTTCTTGTTTAGTAATAGTAACGGTATCAAAATTTACTGATTCTATAACTCTAAACTCTCGTTGAGCTTTCAGAGGTGAAAACAAAAAAACTGAAAGAATAAACGTGAAAATTAATTTTAAAACCATAATTTATATATCAAAAGTGTACTTGGAATATCATTCTTCTTTATATAATCATCATCAAGCTTCTGAAATTCTTTCTAGGGAGTATACTTTTTGTTGATTACAATGTTGTAGTTAATTGGATTGCTTGTCATTGCTACGTTATAAAAAAATTTAGACATATTACTTATTGTATACTGAAAAAGGTTAAATTTTTCGTCCTTAGAATTATACATAGTTAAATCCATAGTAAGATTCTGGTGTAATTAAACCCATTTACTATTTGAGGAGTTTAAACGCCATACATCATAATAATAGCCACAGTTTTTTTTCTCTGTTTGGTGATGTCCAACAAATTTGTAAAGTCATATCATTCATGACATTGATTGAACTCATTATTTTCGAGTTGAACAAATTTTTTCTGTAAATATCTACGTAATTCCGAACTCTATTATTTGCCAAACCAAAATCATAAGGATCTTCTTTTGAAAAGTCTGTTTTTTTGGGAAGTATGAATGTTTGTCCCTTGAATGAATTAGTTATTGAATCTACACAAATACCCTTAAAAGTATAGATTTTTATTTTATAGTCTAACACATCGATAACGAAAATATACCTTTCAGTAAAATCAATTAATTTTCTAGGCTGAAAATATACATAATCTATTCCACTAGGGTTTGGCAAGTCAACTTTTCGAATTAATTTATTTTGTAAATCAATGATATCAACCCATGTTTGATATTCATAAAGTAAACTATTTCCTTGTATTGTTGAATATGCTTTAATGTATCTTTTATTTATAATTTTACTTTGAGAATGATAACTATCTGTTGGAATAGTTAAAAACGGTTTTAATGAATTAACACCACTAATAGAAATGTTACTTTACTAACTACCTGAAGTAATGTTTTGATCAATTTGGCTTGTTGCATATTGATCCATTTCATCAACGGTACTGTAAGGTAACGGTAATGGATTAACAGTAAACTTACAAATGGTATAACCAGTACCTGAACATTTTAACGTATGAGATCCACCAGTCCAATCATGATCTTCTATTTTACTTCCATAACTGTTTGGTTCTCCGGGACCATCCTTTGTAATAATTATTACTGTAATACCTGTTACAGCAAACAAACTACTTGAACCAACCATCATCAGCACCATTGGTGCTAGTAGAAACCTTTTCATCGAAAACCAGCTTATATATAATTAACAAATTGAGCAACAACATATTGCTCACTGCTAAATTTTGTACAAGATTTGATATAACCTAATTTAGTAAGAAAATAAGTGAAAATAAAACTTGGAAAATGGGATGTTCTTTGCTTTGTTAAGTGCCGAAAGTTGTTTATCCTAAATTTAACTCTTACTATTAAATAAAACGATGGTTTGTATTTCCGATATATTGATAGATTTATTTATAGGTCTATAATTTATTTAGATTTGTCATGAAATTAGAGAGGATGAATAATTATAAAACTGTTGCAAAATAGTATTCCTACTACAGGTAGTTGTTTCTTTATTTGTGATAATAAAACTGTAGTTGTCCTGTGTTTTTGTTGAATACTAAAAAACCAACCGAATCCATTGAAACTGTGATATAGGTTTTTGAGCTGAAGGTACGAAGCGAAGTAGCAATTGTAGGGTGTAAAGAGTTTGTCTTTTGAGGGTTACTTTCCAATTCAGGGAATAAAATAGCTTGAGGAGCAGTCCAAAGTACGATTGCAGAATCAGACATAAAAGAAAACATCCTGTCGGTTTCGTCGAAATGAGTTGTTTGATGAAGCACCAACGCCGTATTTTGATTTTGAAACAGTATCATTGGCTTTATAAAACGTTGTTTGGTTGTTTTGTCACCAACAACAATAGCAAAATCGGTTGCCAAAAAATCGGGAGAACCTTTCAGTACAAAGGTAGTTTTTTGTTGATGAATTTGTTTTTCATCAGTTGTTTTATTTGTTGGTTCTGAAGTTAGTATTCGTAATTTTTCCATTGAAAAAACGGAGATAGTTTCCTGGGAACCAATCTGGAAGGGACCAAAATCTACAGCATACGTGGTATGTGTAAACTGAAGTGTGTTTTGTAAGGAATCTGTTGAAACAACTGTATGAAAATCACCTAAAATTGGTTTTTTTAATATTATTCCAATCACTACAAAATAATAAACAATTCCTAACAAAATTGGAACAATTACGACCCAAAGTCCTAAGGGTATTTTACGTTTTTTAATCATTTATCGTTGATGATAATAGAGAACCGTTTGTTTTGATGTTGGAGTAGCAACCGTAATAAAGTAAACTCCTTGAGGCAGATGTGTGCTATTAAAATCTATTGAAGGCACTTTTGAAGAAACTTCTTTTTGGTCGAACACTTGCCCAATAACATTTGTAATCACAACCGTAGATACAGTGTTTCTGTTTGCTGAAAGCTCAACTGTCAATGTCCCTTTTTGTTCTTGAACTGAATGAACCAACGGCACTGAAAACGACGATGCTGCGGCACTGGTCGATTTCACCACAACGAAACAGCGTGAATCGCCCGAAAGACTTTTTTCTAATCCAATAAGTTCTAACTTCACATATTGAGCACATCGAGTAGAAGCAAAAAACGAGAGCGAATCTAAATATTCGCCAATAATTTTAGGCGTTAAGGCAATGATAAGCGAAACAGATCCGTTAGCTGGAAGCGTAATAGGAAATTGATGCAGTGGAATTGATGCACGTATGTTTTGAGCAAAGTGAACATCGTTTTCAGTAACTGTTACTGGGTATTGGGTTTCGTTGGTAATGAGAAGTGTATCGAAATACAAATCACCAACAACAGCTTCAGCATATATATAACTTGAATCTAAACCACCAATGGTTAGTTCAGGAATTTGACGTATAACTATAGAATCCCGCCCCAAACATCCATTCCCAAACAGGAAGTCTACGTAATAGGTTCCGGGAATTGTAACGTCAATGCTTGGAGATGTCTCACCAGTTGACCAAGAAACCACAGAACCTGCCCGAAGGGAAAGCCTTGAGTTTTCACCAACACAGATATCGGAAACAGTACCTTGAATAACAGGATATTCTACATCTGCAACGGAAACAAATATTGAATCGGTAACAATACAACCATCAGGATTTACTAACGATACATAATACCATTGGTTTGAATCTGGTACAACGGTATAGGTTTTACCTACCCAAGCAATTTGACCGTTTCTCGTTTTCCATTCTAATTGTGCATTCGGATCGCTATTGATTGAATCGGCTTTTAACGTAACTTGATTCCCTTTACAAACAATAACAGAATTCTGTAACGATAAAAAAGGAGTATTTGTTGCTTCGCATATCACGCCATCAATACCAAAATCAGAACCAATAAATTGTGCATTTATTGACCAAATTGCAAGAGGAAGCGATTCTGTTACTGTAGCAGTAAATTTACCTTTTAGTTGAATCCAACCTTCAGCAAAAGTAACTTGGTTTGACCGTACAAGTGGAATTCCATTCGAACCATAGCGGAGTTCTAAAATTGGTGCTGCTCCATTTGGAACAACATTTCGTACCCAAACAGAATATTCATATTCTACACCTTTACGAACGTTAATTTTTGTTTCGTATACTAAGTTTGTTCCACTTTTAGAATCGCCAATAAAATATTTCCCATTTCTGGCACCAGTGGCATCTATAAAATTTTGATTAAATAAATATGCATTATTAGTTATCACCGCTTGGTTTTGCCCAGGAATCCCTGTTGGAAGGTTGCAAGAAAACGTCATTGGAGTGGTAAACCCAACTGTTTTGCACGGAAGTGCTGAAATGATTTCGAATTCACCGTTACGAACTTGGTCGCCACAACAAAATTCTGCTTGAACTATAACGGTATCTTTTCCTTTACAGCCTAATGAATCGGAAACTGTAAGAATATAGACACCTTCTTGGGAAACATCTATAAACCTTGAAGTATTTCCCGTATTCCATTCGTATGTCGCGAAACCAGTAGGTGCGGTAATTCGCATTGTATCTGGTTTACAAAGAGGTAATTCTCTATCTATTTGCAAATCGAATTGAACACCAACAATAGTAATTGTTGAAGTAACAAATTCCCCTGAACATGAGTTTTCGGGGTCCTTGCTGAGTATAACTGTATAAACCCCTGGTTCGTCGTACAAATGTGTTGGAGTTGCTCCAGAACCTGTTGCACCATCGCCAAAATTCCAATACCATTCTGTGTTTTGGTCGGAACTTGTCAAACCAAAAGTTACAGGAAATCCTAAACAATACGAAGCAACTTTTGGATTGATTTCGAAAGATTCTTTACGAGGCACAAGTCCCATAGTAGCATTATAAGCCACTCCCATTGCACCAATTCGTGAAAATCCGTACATTGTGACCGCATAAGGAAAACCAGAAGAAGCAGTAAAAGTTTTTCCATCTTGAGAGTTTTCATTTCCTACTCGATAAGAATATTGCGGTGCTCCAGTTACGGGCGTCCAGGCACTATTTCCAAAACCTGCAGTAAGAGTAAAACTTGCAACATTTGCTGTTAAGGTTATTGCCGTGTAGGAATAAACAGGACGAGCTTCGTTCAGAATATCATTTAAAACGGAAGGTTTGTAAAATTCATATTTCCCAGTCACCCATTGCGAAACCGGAGCAACTAAGGCCATTGCTGGGTCAGCTCCAGAATTTCCTTGTTGTTGGGTAAAAAACTGAGCCATTGAAATTGGTTCTGAAGAAGTAACATATTCTGCAACTGTGAGAACAGTGTCCCAAAAACGACGAGCATTTAATGTCCGAACTGGTATTCCATTCATAGAAATAACGGTATTATTTCTCGATGCAACTGCTCGAATATAGTATAGTTGACGTGATTGAATGGGAGTAGTAACAAATTCCGTTCCCCAAGTTTGGGCTGGTTGTAGTTGTTCGAACATGTGATCGCCCGAAGATGCGCCAATTGGTCCAGACATTTCCCCACTAAAGACTGCAAACGGTTTACAAATTTCTTGTCCTTTACGAATAGAACGCATTTGAGTACCAGTGATTTCTTGGTTCGATTGTATGTGATAGGTCTCACCTTTTTGTAGTGCAATCTGATAGGGCGTCCCTGCAATTTGACCAGAACGCAAGTTTCCAGTAGGATTAATTTCTATAGTGGTATTGTCTTCAACAGAAACGATAATTATTTCAGAAGGAGATTGGGTAATAGCGGGGAACCGTGATCGGCAAATTGCAAAGTATTCGAAACCTAAAGCATTTCTTGGGTATACGATAGAAACATCTGCAGAATTAAAAATGTAATTCGAAATAAATAAAGAAACCGGTTTTTCCGTTTCCACCACAACTGCGTTGTTTCTAATAACACCAGAAGTATTGAGCACATCGGCTTCGATAGGCAAACGTATTGCTAAAATGCTATCGCCTTCTACAAAAAAAGGAATAGAAATAGATGTACCATTTATACGTAAAACACCGTTCGTTGGTGTAGTTGTACAAACCTTCACATTCAAATATTGCCCAGTGGCATTATGTAAATATGAAAACCAGAATTCAGTCCCAATATTCGATTGTGAAAACAAAGATATTGGAAGGATCAACAGCAGGCTTAGTAATAAAATTTTCACGTTCAGATTTTGTTAGAAATCGAAAAAGACTTTTAAGATATTTACAAACAATTATATTGAAAATTTATTTCAACTTTAGTAAAAAATTATCTTTGAATTATAAATTGTTCAGTTGAGGTATAGCCCTTATTGTTGCTGACTTTTAAAAGATAACTGTCTTCTACTATGTATAATGTAACTAACATTGACATAGAGGACATTTCCGAAAAAATATATTTAAAATTCCATATTTACTTGTAGGGTCATATTTCTTGTCTGACCCAAATTCCCAATTACTTCGGTATAAATATAATTGAAAAGATTATTGACATTTAAGCCGATTGTTAGAGGAAAATCGAATTGTTTTTTTGCTTTCCAAAGTATTCTTGCATCTACAACGTGGATAGGAACCCTTGCTTCAGCATCTTTAATTACTCCTAATTGAACAATTCGTTCGTCAATTGTTTCGAATCGACTAATAAAACGATAATCAGCCTGTAGTTCAAAATCATTGATTGGAACTAAAAATTTAGTATACCAAAGTAATTTTGGTCGGAATGGTAAGGTGATTTGTAAAATATTGTCTTTTGGATCCATTGCCGTAATGGAAGTTTCAATACCAAAATAGCGACTTAAAAGCGTTTTGATGCTAAGTTCTGTTCCTAATATTCGAGCATCGGTAATATTCACAAATCGTATACCGCTAGCTTCTAAACGTGGTTCAATTAGTTGTTCTAATCTATTTTCAAATACGGATATATCTATAAAAAATGGGATTTCTCCGAGAGTCAATTTTGCGTTCATTCCAATTTCGGAAGACCAAGAAAATTCTGGAGTTAGGGATACATTCGGTACTATTGGAAAAGGTCCAACGCGTGTTGCGGCGTACCGTTCTGCAACCATCGCTGCTCGGAAACCTCTACCAACAGAAGACCGGAACGTAATGTCAGGGTTCAGTTGGAACGTAGCACCAAATTTTGGACTTAATTGCACCGTAGGATTTAATGTGTCTGTTTTTTCGTAATCTGCACGCAACCCGCCTGTAAGGGTAATTGTAGAAATTGGTTTATATTCTGCTTGCGAATACCCTGCAAAAAATCGTTGACTTTTATCGCTATATATATTTGAAGTTACATCGTTTTGTTGCGCCCAAAGTCCATACGTAAGGTTGAAATCGTTTGAAACTTGAGAATTGAATTGAATTTCAGAAGTAAAGGCATTACTTTTCGACGATCTAAAATCGGGACTGCTTTCAAGGTTAGATGTGGAAAAACTTGTTCGAAACAACGAAACACGAGCAGTCATAAATGTTGATTCTGAAAATACTTGTTTCCAATATGTACCTATCATAAATTTAGGTGAATTGATTCGTACAGATCGATCAGTGTCCGTAGGAGGCAAGGTTGCCGAATCTAAAGAATTCCAATAGACCCAATCGTTTCGGTTTTCGATTGCAAATAAGGAAAGTACACCTATGGTAGTTCGTTCGTTTGGAGAATAACTAATTTTACCAAAGAACGATTGTCTGTTTTGGTCATCAAAATCCCTAAAACTTTCGTTTTGTTTCACACCTGCATTCAGTAAAATCCCAACATCGCCAATTTTTTGAGAATACCCGAGGTCAACACCACTTTGTAATGGAACAGAAGTTCTATATTTCCATTGTTCAAAAGGAGGTTGAAAGTAAAAGCCAGAATACCCACGGAATTTGAATTTTGCCTTCTCTTCAGGTTCACGAGTAATTACATTAACTACACCACCTAAGGCACCAGTGCCGTACAAAGCTGAACCAGCTCCTTTTACTACTTCTATTTGGTCAATATCCAACATAGGAAGTATATCTAATTTAATATCACCCTGATCGCCAGAAATAAGAGAAAAACCATCTAACAACATAGCAACTCTTGAACCCAGCCCAAATGCTAAACCGGAACTACCACGAATGGATATTTGGTCTCTTGCTATGTTTACACCCGGTACATAGCGAAGAGCATCGTCTAAACGAGTAATATTCCGCTCTTGTATACCACGTTGATCAATTACAGAAACAGAAATTGGAACATCTTGAACCGCTTGAACCTTTTTATTAGCCGAAACAATTACTTCGTTTGTTTGAAGTAGAATAGATTCTAATACTATTGATATAGAATCAATATTTTCTTGAAGGACAATTTTTTTACTAGAATACCCTATAAGTGAAATTAAGAGCGTTAGTTCTTTTTTTGGAACAGAACGCAAGAGAAAGGAGCCATTGGATCTCGTTTTTGCTCCGTACGAAGTACCTTCAACCTTAATAATTACACCTGATAGAGGTTCGTTGGAATCTTGGTCGAAAACTATTCCACGTACAGCTTTTTGTGAAAATACTACAAGAGGAATAAGAAAGCAAAAAATGAAAATCAGTATTCTTTTCATATATGTGGTAGTAATGAAATAAACTTTATTCTACAATGATACAACTTTCTTTAGAAAGGAACAACGATTCGAATGAAAACCGTATATTTGACTAACAATCGAAAGAATACTTTAAATGAAAAAAGACTAAATAGAAGATTCTATTTAGTCTTTTTTTAGTGTCGGGGTGGAGGGATTTGAACTCTCGACCTTCTGGTCCCAAACCAGACGCGCTAACCGGGCTACGCTACACCCCGTACATTTAAGAATTACAAAAATAAGGAATATTTTTGGATTTACAAAATAATAGTATTAAATTTTCGAATTTAATTAAACAGTGCCACGAATAAATTGAGAATGTATAGCAATAAACCGAAGGAACGAATAATAATCTTTGCATTATCAGGGTTGGGGGATGCTCTTATGGCAACTCCTGCTATTACTGAGTTGCGTAAACAATTTCCTTTAGCACAAATAGATGTTGCTACAATGTTTCGTGCTGTATACGAGATGTTTTTGTCGAACGAAGATGTTTCGAATGCCTATTATTGGGATTTTTTGAAACAAAGCCCTTTTTCATCGTTACGCTATCTTTTTCATTTGCGTACAAATCAGTATACCCATAGTTTTTCCGTCTATCCGTCAAATCGAAGGGAATATAATATCATAAGTTTCATAGTTGGAGCAAAAAAACGTTTTGGTCATATTTATGAACATCAAAAATTCAGTTCACTTCAATGGTTACAAACGAATTCGTTAAAAGAATCTGAAAATATTCATAATGTAGAAGAAAATATTAATCTTGTTCAGTTAGCAACTCAAACAAAATCAGAATCAATATCCAAACTGACATTTAATACTACTTATTTCGATATAGAAAAAACATCGAAATGGCTGAATTCAGTACATTTAGTAGCAGGTTCATATTTTTGCGTTCATGCTGGATCTGCAACTTTAAAAAATCAAAGTAATAAACGTTGGGGCTTTGAAAAATATGCTGATTTAGCGAATAAACTTTACCAAAAGTATTATCTTAAAACTGTATTGTTGGGTGGTCCTGACGAGTTAGAATTGAATAATAAGATTCACTTTCTATCAACTGAATCTACTATTGTTGCTCCCATATTCCCTATTTCAACTACTGCAGAAATATTAAAAAATTCAAGGGCAACTATTTCAAATGATTCTGCATTAATGCATATAGCTGCATCGCAAGGTGTACCGGTAGTAGCAGTATTTGGATACACTAAGTATTATCAGTTGTACCCTTGGCAAACAGATTATGAAGTAGTGCGTCTAGATTTAGAATGTAGTCCTTGTTTTTATAATTCTCCAGAACCTGCATCGTGCAAATGGGTTGGCGACGAAGAATTTAAATGCATTAAAACACTTGGCGTAAATAAAGTATTCGACGCCTGTATAAGAATAGTAGACAAATTGGAGAAATGACAATGTTCACATATTATATATTGTTGGTTGTAACTATTTTCTTTGTTTTTTTGTCGCAGACGTTTTCACAAACTGGCGTCAAAGATTCAAAAGGAACAGATTTTTGGTTAACATTTTTACCTAATTATCATTCGCCAACGAATACTCCATCAGATTCTTTATACCTTTTTATTGCTTCAGAATTTCCTACAACTGGCACTATAACCTTTAAGAATATTAATGGTAATCAACAACAAGTTCCTTTTCAAATTACCAATGTTTCTGCTATACATCAATTTGCGGTTCATTATTCAAATTATGAGTTAAAAGGCTTTAATCAAGGACAGAATAGATTTTCCACGAATAACCAAGTTGAAAAAGCAGCACCTCAAACATTTCATATAGTTTCTAACGACGAAGTTACTGTATATGGTTTGAATCAAGCTGTAACTACTAGTGATGCATTTTTAGTGTTACCAACAGACGCCCTTGGAAGAGAGTATTTTGTTTTGTCATATCCTTCTGATGGAAAAAGTGGTATTTTTAATATTCTTGATGAATCCCAATCAACACCCTCCGAGTTTGCAATTGTTGCAACCGAAGATAATACCACAGTTCAGATAACACTTAGTACTACTAGGTCCTATGCTACAAATGGAAATGTAATAAATGCTACACTTCAGCAGGGAGAAGCGTTTTTAGTGCAAGCCTATATTGCAAGTAACCGGTTGAATGATGACCTAACAGGCACAAACGTTGTTGCAGATAAGCCAATTGCACTATTTGCAGGTCACCAAAGAGCCACTGTTCCTTTTAGGGGTATTGGAAATTCTCGAGATCACATTTGTGAACAGATCCCCCCTTACGACACTTGGGGCAATAATGCGTACGTAGTTCCATTTGTCAAAGGTACTGGAGAAACAAATGATGGTGAAGATAGGTTTGTGATTTTATCCGGATCTAACAATAACGTAATTTATAGAAATAACATCCCTGCTTTTACATTAAATACTGGACAGTCCAAAGAATTTGATCTAAAAAACTCAGAAGCAATACGAGGAACTTTTCCTATTTTAGTTGCTACATATAAAAAACAAACTGGTTCAGGTGTTGGCGATCCATTAATGATGTTGATTCCACCTGCTGAACAGTTCTTAAATTCGTATAAATGGATTAATGCTCAAGTAGCAGATGTTTTTGAGGAACAATATACAACGGTTGTTGTCCCAAATGCTACTATACCATCTATATTAATAGATAATCAAATTGTAACGGCAAAATTTACTCCTATTCCGACCACAGATTATAGTTACGTTTCTCTTAAAATGACAGATGGCGTCCATACGATAAAAGCTGATAGAAGAATCGGAATTTATGTATATGGTTATGGGAGAACTGATTCGTATGGATATACCGGCGGAATGCAATTGCTAAATCAATTTAAACCAGTTGTTTCTATATTTCCGGAACGAATTGAAGCCGAAACTGGAGATACAGTTTCCATTGGAATAATTGTAGATAGTTTAGATATTTTTTCACCTACATTTTTACAAGCAAACATATCAAAAGTACGAATATTAGCAACAGTTAATGCAACTATTGCAACGCCGAGCAATCCATCTGACAGAGGTGAAATTAGATACGGTAAACACTACTTTGATATCGAAGTGCCAATTTCAATGGATATACAAAAAAAATCAGTTATAAAAAACTTATCATTGATAATTGGTTTAGGCGATGCAGAACAAACAGAAGTTGTTATAGATTCAGTTATATGGCTCACAATTGACAACGAGACTGTTTGGTCTGAAACTAAAACGAATAATGGGTTAATTGTTGTTGCTGATATTTGGAAAGATGAATATGGAACGAGATTAGTTAACCCACAAGAATTAAAAATTGGACTAAAATTAGGAGGTACCTTAGTAACCAACAATCTTAATTTTGAATATAAAAGTGTAAACACATCGTTGCCAACCAAATTAGAAATAATATCCATCCAAGGTAGTATATTATCTGACGAAAGTATGCTTATAACTGCTGTAAATGGGAATGGAACTGTAAATATATCAGATCTTCCAAATGGAAGTTATTATATACGCTTAAGTAACGGTAGCTCGTTTATTGTGCGAGAATTTAAAAAATTACAGTAGAATGTTAGCGTAAATATAGAGCTATTGCGGTAATATCAGAGGCTGAAACTCCAGAAATACGTGAAGCTTGTCCTAAAGAAATTGGTCTGACCTTTTCCAATTTTTCTCTACCTTCAGTAGAAAGTGACTGAATCCTTTTATAGTCAAAAGAAGTCGGAATCTTTTTCATCTCATTCTTTTTGAACAATTCAACATCTTTTTGTTGCCGTTGAATATACCCCTCATAACGAATAGTAATGTCTACTTGTTCTAAAACCTTCACATCATTAGCATAATAATCTATCAATTCGTTAGGATTAGATAGTGAAATAAGTTCACCTAATGAAATAGAATTTCGTTTATTAAGTTGCTCAATTGTTTGAGATTCTTTAAGAATGGATTCTTCTTTAACTTCAAATAATGGGTTAATAGTTTCAGGTCGAATTTTAGTAGATGAACAGTATTGAGACAGAGAGTCAATTTTGTACTTGTATTTTAGAAAAGAATCGAAACGTTGTTCAGAAATTAGTCCAACAGAATGTGCTTTTTTGAGCAAACGCAAATCAGCATTATCTTGGCGAAGCAACAAACGGTATTCAGCTAAAGAAGTAAAGATACGATAAGGTTCATTTGTTGATTTATTGACTAAATCATCAATCAACACCCCAATATAGCCTTCCGAACGATCAATTACAAAATTATTCCCAGGATCTTTAATAGATAAAGCCGCATTCACACCAGCAATTAACCCTTGGCTTGCTGCTTCTTCGTAACCAGAAGTTCCATTGATTTGACCAGCAAAGTAAAGACCTTTGATAGCCTTAGTTTCTAGAGTAAAGTGTAATTGATACGGTAAAAAGAAGTCATATTCTACAGCGTAACCATACTTTAAAAAAGAAGCGTTTTGAAGCCCATTTATAGAGCGTAAAGCCTTTTCTTGAATATGGGTGGGTAAACTTGTGGAAAAACCGTTAACGTAGTAAGAATCGGTAGAAATACCTTCAGGTTCTAAGACAATTTGATGTGAAGGTTTATCAGCAAATCGAGCGATTTTATCTTCTACAGAAGGGCAATATCTGGGTCCAGAACCTTGAATGAGACCAGTAAACATTGGAGATTCGGAAAAGCCTTCTTCCAGTATAGAATGAGTTGTAAGATTTGTTTGCGTTGCATAACAACAAAGAGTATTTTTTACTCGTTTTGTATTCCAGGAAAATGGTATTGGATTTATATCACCTTCTAACGTAGTAACAGAAGAAAAATCTATACTGTCTTTTGAAATTCTAGGAGGAGTACCCGTTTTAAGTCTACCACGAACCAAACCATAGGATTCTAATAAATCAGAAATATGTTTTGCCGAATTTTCACCAACCCTACCACCTTCTATTCCTGTTAAACCAGTAAACATAACTGCATTCAAAAAAGTACCAGAACATAGAATTATCTTTTTAGCAAATATTTCTTCATTTGTTGATGTGAGAATTGAAGAAACTGAGTTATCTTTTACTGTGATTTCAACTACATTTTGCTGAATAATCCTTATATTCTTATTGGATAAAAGTTTGCATTGTGCAAAATAAGGGTATAGATCCTTATCGTTTTGAGATCTTGGTGACCAAACAGCGTGACCTTTAGACGTGTTCAGCATTTTAAATTGTAGACCGCTTTTGTCCGCAATCTGTCCCATAATCCCACCTAGAGCGTCAATTTCTTTCGCCAAATGCCCTTTAGCGGAACCACCAATAGAAGGATTGCACGACAACCTTCCAATTGTTGAGACGTCCATAGAAACCAAACCAACAGTACAGCCCAAAGTAGCAGCCGAAACTGAAGCTTCGATACCTGCGTGCCCACCACCTATTACGATTATATCAAACATTAAAAGTTTTGTAATTGTTTAAAGAAGGAACAAGAGAGAATATTCAGGAACAACGTTCCACGTGGAACAAGAGAGAATATTCAGGAACAACGTTCCACGTGGAACAAGAGAGAATATTCAGGAACAACGTTCCACGTGGAACAAGAGAG